>Ga0302288_1002238_pt1 | contig 11572 bp, 17 predicted proteins | sample III_Fen_N1_1_FD_194549 | JGI IMG/M metagenome (GOLD analysis project Ga0302288, IMG submission 194549) | Peat permafrost microbial communities from Stordalen Mire near Abisko, Sweden - III_Fen_N1_1 | ecosystem: Environmental > Terrestrial > Soil > Wetlands > Permafrost | place: Sweden: Abisko...
AGCAGGGGCAGAGGTTATCTTATCTGCAACTCCACCAAGTCCTTCCATAATAAGTTGTCTAAGACTCCAACCACCACAGTAAGGTGCAAGCATACTCAGATCATGTATATGCATGGTTGCATTTTTATGTGCATCTGCTACTTCTTTAGGGTACACCTCATTTAACCAGTAGTTAGCTGAAAGCGTTCCTGCTGTATGTAGAATAAGGCCCCCAATAGAAAAACCTACATTTGAGTTCTCCTGCACTCGCCAATCATTTTTGTCGAGATACCCATCAATAGTATCTTTGACAAATTCCTGTTCATTTCGCTGTTTCTTGCTCATTGTTGCGCTCCTTAATATAATCTTCTCTAGGGAAGTTCAATATTGCTTTGTCTCCAAGAAGTTCTATGGCCTTTCTGTCTCGTGATCTAGCCGCCTTTTCTGGATCCTGATATGATCCAGTATAATACTGCACGTTATTATGGTTAATTGTTCCATACCATAGCTGATCTCTTTTATTGTGGAATACCCCGCGATACCCTGATTTAGGTGTTGTTTTTATAGGATTTAACGCCCTAGCATAAGTATCCTCTATAGCCTCATTTGAATATAATTCCTTATTAAAATTAGTCTTGGCGCTTTTTCCTTGTAATTTTATAGCTAGCATGTCATACACTCTAGCCGCTTCTTCTGCTGTACTATATGTTCCTATATATTGAGGCACTTTCTCTATATTTATGGACACACTCCAAGAAACTCCATTTGCTGTAGATTGGACTCCCCTATATCGAGTTGTATAATCATAATTATAATTAGGTAGTGATTCTCTATATGCCTTTATTATGTCGGCGTTTGTGTAATTATTCTTTGAGAAGTTTGTTAACGCAAATTCTTTAAAATAATATAAGGCACACATATCATATATGCTGGCGGCGTCTTCTATATCGCTAAAACTTCCTAGAAAAAGCGTTTTATTATTTACCCTAATAGAAGCACGCCATTTTTTGCTTAATTCTTGCCAACTAACTCCTTTATAACCAGTTTTGTTATAAACTTTTTTATTTTGAGCATTTTCTTGTGCTGTACATATTCGTAAATTCTGTTTTCTGTTATCCATAGTATTGTGGTTTATATGATCCACGGTTTTACCATCTTTATAGACACATCCAGCAATGACTCTGTGTAGTAGAAATGTTATTTTCTTATTTGTGTTATCTCTTACATATGAGACAAAATATATAAACGACGTTTTTGTTCTACTAAATTCTTGGGGGTTCCAAGTATATCTGGATACCTTCTCATAATCTTCGTCATCTATAATAACAGCATACTCCTTTATATTTATGACCATTTCCTATACCTCCCTATAGACATAAAATCCCACCCGAAGGTGGGACGAAAACCCTACCACAACCCCTTGTTACTTGTCAAGGGGCTTCATTACTTTATCATACTCTTTCACGAAAGCCTCAAGCAGCTCCTTATTCAGTCCGGAACACTTCATAGCCACGGCATTCTTCTCTGCAAATGAGTCAATAAGCTCCTGCTTAGAGGTCTTGGGAAGGGTTCTATAGTAAAAATGTGCTACATCTGGTGTGTATGGTTGTCCTGAAGTAATACAATGATGCACACTAGCAAAAGCGGCATCCTCTGGAGCATCCCGCCACACAGAATCCTTTCTAGCGTCCTGAAGATTCTTCATGATATCTCCCATATAAGTATATGGGCCATCTTTGTACATTTCTAAATAATTTGCTACCTGTGTATCACTAATTCTTTTTTCCATCTTGGCCTCCTTTTCTGCAACCCAATACTTCATATATCTGTAAACACCTTCTCTGACTTTGAACTTACCTCCTTTAACAACGCCTAGCGGTCTCTCCAACTAGGCTCTTTCACCTTCTCTTTCCTTAGTTCCTCAGAACGTTTATGGCCTATTTCCCTCTGCTTCTGCAGGACTTCCTTATAAGCCTTCCCATACCGTTCTTTCCATATTTTAGCACATTTTGGGCAGATAGTCAAGCCACTTGTCCTGACTTCTTTATAGCCATGCCAAGTAATATCTTCAGGAAAACGAAATGCAGTATGGAAGGAACAATGTTTCCTATAGAGTATATAGCAGAACCGCTTATAGGGACGGTCGTTGACTAGCTGCATACCCAGTATATACTTAGACTCATTGTAGAGATGCCATGTGTTCTTGCCACTGAGCGCCCAAGACCCAAAACGGAAGCGGTTCTGGATCTTTTTGTCTACATAAGGTACTCCAAGAGGTTTCATTAACATGATTTCTGCATCCTAACAAATAAAATGTTATAGTGCATTTTCTGGGTTATAATATCCACCAAGGAACTCATCCAGAGGATATTCATCTAGCTTAACTCCTGCTATGTCCTCAAGATCATAACACTCAGAATTAAGGTTGCTCCATTTCCATGACTCTTCTGGTGTTTCATCCCAGTTAGGATTCTTCTCATATTTCTTTAGAGCTTTCTGTGCCTGCCTCCGACGCTTCTGTACTTTAGCCCAATAGGTGTCCTTAACTTCTTCTGCCCTAGCCTTGTCTGTAAAAACACCAATGATATGATCCCAAGAGTCATCATAAGACCCACCGTATTCTGTTATTATGTATACTTTCATTTTGACTCCTTAAATGAATCGTTACAGGCTACCCTATTCTTGAACTCTTCATAGGCTTCTTTGGTGTATTCCCTATAGCCTATTGTAACATCTTCTTCAAAGCATTGTCTGCATCGTTCACAATCTTTACATTTGATATAACCTAATTCAGACATATATCCTCCTTACCATATCCCTTGAGCACTGTACTAATCTTCCCACATCTCTTTCCAGTAGGCATCACAGTCTACCCGACAATCTGGGCATAGATCCATATAGTTGCTATCTTCGTTCACGTACTGTGTGTGCATCCTGTAACGGACGAAGCCGTCCGTTACAGGAGTGCAGGAAACCTTGGCAGGTCATAGAGAGAAGTCCTTAAACCGCTTCAGCAACTCAGTAATGGCATCCGTGGCTAAATACTCATCATAATGCCTTGGTAGCTGGTGGCTAGTAAGATGACTCGACCACTTCAAAGCATTTTCCACTTTCCAGACAAATGCCTCATTAGAGAGATAAGGTTCAATGAATTTGTCCTCATAGGAATTTATCTTAATGTTCTGATAGATACACAGAGGGATAGGGGCTTGCTTAATCAGTTCCCTTATATCATCTCCTATGTGGCTGTCGAATTCTGTCACTGTTTTACTCACAAACTTAAACATTAGTAACCTCCTTATTATAAACACCATCTACGACACGCTCAGGGAAATTGAGCTTCGCCCCCAGACCTTTAAGCTCGAAGGCTTTGGCGTCATAAGCAATAGCGGCGGCTTCGGCAGTAGGAAAGGATCCTAAGTATATGACTTTTCTATGGTCACATACATTAGCCTCATACCTAGTAGAATGCCGTTTCACCACACCCCGATACATGCAGGTTGGAGTGTAGTGTCTAGCATTATACTCCTTTTCCACATCTACGTCAATATATAAACTCTTATCAAAATTTATACAACTAAACTCTCCAAAAAGATGTAAAGCAGTCACATCATATGCAAAGGCCGCTTCTTCTATAGAATCATAAGAACCCATGTCGTATGATTCCCTATTTTTCATTATACGAGCACACCATTTATCATTCTTCCACGAAACCCCTTTATACCCAGAGATGTTATTTCTGCCCTTTTTCTTATTCCACGCATTCTCTAGTATGGAACAAACTCTCAAATTGACTTTCTGGTTATTCAGTCCATTGTGGTCAATATGATCTATTACTGCTGAATTATTTCCTACCATGTTAGTAATAAATCTATGCAGAGAAGTGGCTACTACTTTTCCACCAGTATACACCCATGTATACACCCATGTATAACAATACGGTGTATTTGCCTCTGGCACCCTAACATACCACTTTCTCTGCAAGACCCTTTCAGCATCGTCATCATCAATCTGTACTGCAAAGCCATTTAGTTGCATTTCTGTCATTGTTTGGACTCCTAATATACAAACTTTACAGTCTTATAGAAATAAACGCAATACCTCTCATACTAGTTCCTAATATGCCCATTTTCATCCAAATAGCCCACTTCTTCCAGTGTACTCCAGTCTCCGTCAACCGCCCCGACCTCCTTAGCAATCTGCAGATTAACTGTGATCCATGGCCAATACTCCTTTACCTTCACTAAAAACCATTTAGATATAAGGGAATCCAATAATGCCTCTTCTTCGAGCGGGCATGCCCATTCTGCAGCGTCATGCACCTCTGCCCATGTATAGGCACCCATTCCCCGTTCTTCTACCTCTTCAACACATTTATTCATGGCCCATTGCATAACATGGTAGGCGTCACACTGCACAGAGCTATTAAAGGTGTTGTTACGTCGCATAGGAGCATAAAATCTAAATCCAGTGAATCCCTCAAGATACCCCCTCTTTTGATAGGATTTCCACTGCTCCTCTCGCCACGCTTGGTGCGTCTTAAATCGTTTATGCCAAAGAATATCATCTGCTACTCGTACACGCTCTTCAAATTGGGCAAATGTCTTTATACCCTGTTCAGCAAGATGGTCTATGAGTCCTTCTCTCTGTGCTAATTCCCAGCAGTCTGGAGCAGTTTGTTTATAGTAAGATCCGTAAAAACTGGAAAAAACATAGGCACTCTTAATTCCAGAGCGAACTCTTTTTGTTACATCTTTTTCATCCAACATAAAGATATCTGCGGCGGATGATCGGTGCATGTCCTTTGTTGGGTCAGATGTAAACGTAATTAGATTTTTATCCCTACTATGACATGCATTTATCAAAACTTCCAAAGATTTGTAGTCATAGGCTAACAATTTATATCCCGGCTTTGGAAGAACTAGGGAGGTAATCATATTTTTAGCTTCCTCATCATGTTTAGGAAGATTATGTATATTAACGCTGCTACAACTACTTCTATATGTATCCGCACGATTCAGATAAAAGAAAGGGTGGATCATACCATCAATAGCCTCTACCTTGTACTGATGAATATACGTCCCAAGCAATTTCTTGTATTTACGCTGGGTAAGAATTAAATCTACCAGAGGACAATTCACTTTCTCCAATGCCTCTGCATCTACAGAAGGCTTTCCACTATCAGTGAGGAATGGAGGTTTGAGTTTAAGTACCCCATAAAGAAGATGACTAAGCTGGGGGCCAGAATTAAAGTTGAACACATCCTCGCCATCCCACTGTGCTACTTCGGGGGAATTCTTGATAGCATCCTCTGCTGCTTTAATCTTACCTTCCATTTCTATAACTACTTCATTATACTTTTTCTCATTCAGGTAGAATCCATTATGCTGAGTCTTGGTGAGGGTAACTGTACTTTCCATGAGAAATTCCATTCCCTTCATCTGGTGTTCAGAGAGATTCTGAATCTGACGGGGCACAAGGAGAGCTGTAAAGAGAGAGTCCATAGCATTATACAGGAGTAGTTCTTCTATAGGAGCCTCATTGATAGTATTAAAAGCATTATCCCCATATATCTCTACCTCTTCCTTAGTTCCCTTGAGGTATGGATCTGCAGAGGCGTCATATCCTATAATACCAAATTCCTTATATGTACACCATTTCAAACCAGTCGGACTCTGGTTATAGACGCAATGCTGCCCCAACATAGTATCCCAATACCAATTATTCATCCAATAACCACAAAGCTCTCTTGTCCAAAGACCTTCATAGGCAATGTTATGGGCAATTTTCTTAACGTCAGAAAGCATAAGCCGCTTAAATGCTCGTCTAAATGTATCATCGCTAAAAAATGGGAAAGAATATGATACCTTACCATTAGACAGAGAAACACACTTAATAAACGCCCCTTTACGAAAGGCTTTTAGGCTGTTTGTTTCATAATCGAAGGACACTGATTCCCACGACATAGCTTCGTCTATCCAATCAAGGGCTACATCTATATCCTGAGTAGTTTTACACATAGAGGCATAATCAACAATCTTAACGGGTTCAAGACCAAATGCCTGTGACATATCCTTCTTCCAGCGTTTGAATACCGCTTCATCTCTCTGGTAAAAAGGTTTTGAGAGTTTTCCATCTGAATAGGCATAAGCGTCAAGCATATCCTGCACAGACCATGTAGGTACTAGCCACATACCAAGTTCCTGATCTGGCACACAGGTTCCGTAGAAATCTTTGGCTGGAGTCCCCGTCAACCGCCCTGAAATCCTCGGTGCTATCATATAGTTAAACGGCACTTCCCCCAGCAGTACAACTGCATTGGGTTCTAGTCTTTCGATAATCCTGTCAAGTCTCTTCCTACAAGCCTTCAGCTCTGCCGTACCGGGCCTTCTGTCTCTTGGAGGGCGGCACCCACATACGACCGTGTAAAAACAATCCTCATAGAAGTCTAGCCCAATCTCCTCAAGAGCACTCTCAAGGAACACAGCCTCATCCCCATAGCCTAATTCGCCTTTGAGATCTTCCCGTGAGGTGGGCTGTGAACCAATAATGAGAACATTCTTTTTGCCCTTGCCTATGAACTTGAGCTTAGGAGATTTGCATACTGCTGACAGACCACAGGCTTCGCAGTCTGGCTCATTGGATTCAACTTTGGTGGTGTAGAACTTCTTGGATTTAGCCATTATACTTCCTCTGATCCAATTATGGTAATATTTTCTTTCTTACACCAAGCCTCAAATGACATGATTCTAAGAGAGTAACCACAACAAACATAGTATTCCTCTGCCATCTCATTGGTCATCCAGTTCTCAAACGAAATAGGAATTCTGTCTAGTTCTATAATAGTCTTTATCATATCAATGCCCCCCTTAAAAATAAACACCCCATTTCTGGGATGCTTATATCATAACACAGATTAGAAACTTTGTCTAGTGGGTATGAAGTCCTCCGACTATATATGTAGAATCATCGTATTCCACTTTATTTACAGTAAGAAACTTTTCTAGTTCACATAGTTTATCTGCTAACGCCGCTCTGTTTGGAACCTCACTCAAAACAATGGCGTACGTATAAGGATCTCCACTGTAACCCTCATCCCCCCAGTAGGTAAATCCAAACGGAGTGTCCTTGAGTAGTTCATCTAAGAACTCTTCTATTTCATAATCCTCATCTCCGTTCCAACTACAGGGAAATCTGACTTCATATCCTAACCCGAAGTTAGCATCGTAATCTACACCCATCTTCTACTCCTCTGCCTTCACATAACCGTTTTCCTCAGCCCATTCTGCAAGAGATTCTTTAGGGAAGACATCCTCAGCAGCCATATTACACTGAATCCAATCTATAGCACTGTCCAGAAGGTTGTCTACATCAATAATACCCTTCACAAATTTCTGGTTCTCATTACTACTAGGCAACTACTACTCCTTCATAAAGGCTACTACATCAGCCCTGCTGTGTCCCCCAGCGATTCTGGCTACCTCATGACCGTCTTGGTACTTGATAATAACAGGAACCGACTGAATATTAAGCAGGATAAGTTCTTCTTCCCCGACCTCATCCAACAGAATAAACTCTGTATCTGGCGCTATTTCCTTCACCATAGGCTTCATGATCTTGCAGTTACCACACCAGCTCGTGCTGTAGAATTTGTATGTAGTCACTTAGACACCTTCTGGAATATATCTTCTGCCCAATTTTCTGCATACTCGTCCACAAAATTATCATTGCCTTCTTTATAGATGCAAGTACCTGTCTTAGGGCTTACAAATCTAACTACAGTAGTTCCTCGCTCATCTTTAGCTACTCCAGTATAAGGATACTTCTTTTCCTCTACGGAAGTTTTCTCCTCATCACAGCCGTTGCATTCTGAGCAAACCAGATCCTGATGAAATTCTTCAAGTACATCAACCATCTCTGCAGGGGTAGCAAAGAACTTATACCCAAGTCCCTGAAGCTGCTCCAGAAACACCTCTACAAGATGAGGCCATGCTGTGTCTTCTGCAAAGGCTTCATCTGTAACAATACGAGTACTTACACCATGTTTGTCAACTACAGTAATAACAACTCGTTCGTTTTCTTCATTCATCTTTTGTCTCCTTCTTTTCCAGTATCTTAATGCCACCATAGGTTTCTTTAGAGACGAAATCTGGTGACTCCCCAAACTCTTCCAGATAGCGACTCGCCGCTTCTTTAGCGTCTTCACAGACAGCATAAGCCTCCCGGTGGTCGTCGCTGTACATTCTCATACTGTAGATATTATTCACTCTACGTCCTTCCCACGGCAGACGAGCCGAACAATAGTAAGGGTATCATTAAGTGTGTCTACCTTACCTTCCTGCTCTTCCTTATACTCTTTGTATGCTTTCTTCAGAGATCCTACAATCTCTTTCTGCTCACCCTTATCAGCAGACATAGATGACGCAAGCCGGTTAATTGCCTCTGTCTTAGCACTTGTATTCTCGCTGTTCATAGTATCGTATTCAAGCATCAACTTAAATACATCCTTAATTTCCTTACCTCTCTGTTCGTCAATCTGCATTCGTAGCCTCCTTAAAATATAATAAAAGGTCTATACGCCTTCTACTTCTTTACCCACACAAACAGTAGCACTTTTCTTAATAAATACAACAGCTTCTTCTACTGTAAGTTCAGGAAACTCTCTGATATCAAACCCACCAGATACAAGCCAGAACTCATTATGGGAATCTTTATAACCTGTTTCTGTATCCCTTATGTCTCCGTCTCCCCAGCCTGTGAGCCTATTGAGAATAGTAATTCTGCCTAATTCTGTGTAGGCTGAGTATAGTCGATCCCCGCCTTCTTCTGTACCACTCAGACAGGTCTTAAATACCAAATCTTTTACTTGCATATTACACCCCCTCCACCCTACCAGCTAGTTTACTTGCCACATGAAACAAACCACAATCGAGACACTGTAGGACGACACACGATTCCCACGTTTCTGCCTTACTTCTTCCTACGAGTCGCTTCATTTTTATATAGTCATTTTGCCTTTCGACATCAGATGCCCACATACCGACAAGAAGACTGACATGACTTTTCTTGCGCTGATCTTCTGAAATAGAGTCTAGTGTTATTTCTTTCCCTTCATTAGATCCGTCTTTAGAATTGCTCTGGGATACAGTGTGAATATGTATGTTTCTCTCAAGAGAAACCTTCCTCGCAAAACTCCAAATGTCATTCAAACGATGTCGAAATTCTGTTTCTTTACTCGCCATCAGATCTAAATAGTCAACAATCAGGACGCTAGGTTCAAAGCCATCAAAGTACCTAAGATTATCAAGAACTGACTCGATCTGAGGCCACCCAGTTGCATAGGCAGGCATAGAGATGAGCCTAATATCCCCTGTCTTGTAACGCATTCGCATAGTATTCATAAGAGAGGTTGTGTTTGTAAAGGACACCCCCTGCTTATTGACAATTTTATGATCTATACGATATGACACGTTAGCATCGTCTTCACTCTCTGTAAGCTCTTTATCAGGACGGAAGAATGGAACTGACACAGGGCCTGTTACAAAGGGGGCATTTATCAGACCACGCCAGTACCTCTGCTGCAATTCAACGTCTCGCATTTCAAGATTTACGACTAATACTTTTTGTCCCGCTGCCATCGCACTTTCGGCAAAGAATTGGCACTCCCACGACTTACCTGCCTTGCTGGTGGACAAGGTAGCGGAAAGCTCCCCCCTGCATATATTGCCATATATTTTTCCTATGTCTCCCGGCATGGTAAACAAAGGCTCCAATACCTCGTCAGAGAAGGAAGACTCGAAGGTACTGAGATCATTCATCAGAGATACTCCCTGAGACTCAGGTATAGCCTTCTGAGTGAAATTTGCAATAAGGGATTCTGCCTTAGCCACATCCCCCGCTGCCCGAGCAGTCATAACCTTTTCCTGCAATACAGCAAGGTTATTGTCTCTGATGTATTTCTCGCAGTCCTTAATATGAAAGTCAATATTCTCGTAGTTACTCTCCGCACATTCCTCAGCTACGGATTCAAGGAGCTTGGAGATAGATGTTGTAACTTCCTCATCCCTAATCGAGGGTTTCTTCTGCTCGAATATCTCCTGTATGTTCCCCTGAGGTACATCAGCATAAGTTTCCCAATAAGTCTGAATCCAAGGCAGAATGATTCTGGCGTAATTTGTCTTTACTCCATTCTTATCAAGAATAGGCAATAGTTTCTGCGCCGCTATCTTATTAGTAATGAGAAGAATCAGTAATTTTCGTTCAACTCCCAAGTCTACATTTTCAACCTTCAACAGTATGCTCCTTTTTACTTCTTCAATATTTCAGATAACGTCTGCCCAAACAACTGGGCACCTGCGTTATTGTCCAATACGGACGACAACATCCGTGCCCGTTGTTGCAGCACGTTTATACGCTTCTCTTCAAACGATCCCGCACCCACAGCATAGTAATATGAAAAATGCTTTTGGTCAAGCTCTGGCAGCCACAACCTGTTACTAGCCTGTTCCACTGCCCCACTATTAGCACTTCCCAACTCTGCAAACAATACACTATCAGCAGAAGCCAGACTAATGCCCTCTTTAACACTAGCAATTTGCCCTATGAACAACTTTACTTTGGGATCTGTGTTAAAGGCATCTATATTTGCCTGTTTATCCTTTGTAGGAGTTTCACCGTTGACCATTGTAGCCCACTTCTTAAACGCTGTCAAGAGATCATTGGATGTAGCCCTGAACCAAGTATAAACAACCAACTTATCGTTCAACTCTAAGAAGTCTTTAATCCATAGTATAATTTGAGACCGTTTCGCTGTATAAGAAAGGGATGCAAACTTAGCCATACGTTCATCTATCTCTTCCTCAGAAAGATGCTTAGTTTGCATCTCCTTTTTAAGTTTTGCCATTTCCTTATCATACAAAGCTGTATCAATTTCCATAGGCAGAAACTCGTGGAACTCTTTGGGGAGCGTCTTGAATACATCAGTCTTAGTGCGCCTAAAAATATACGGAGTAGTTAGTTCCCTCAGCTCATCTACGTTCGTGGCACCTTCAAAAGTATGACCAAAATAAGTTTGTTGAGGATCACAATACCTGTATAGGAACGGCCAACGGTTTGCAAATTTTTTATCAAATACTGCTAACTGAGTCTGTAACTGAGCCACTTTGGACGTAGCAGGAGTTCCTGACAGGAGAACTTTATGAGGAACCGATTTACAGATATTAGTAAAAGCCTCTGTGGTCTTTACTGGAATCTGCTTACCTTTTTCTTCTCCCTTCTCTTTCTTGTAGACAGAGTAGTTGCCACAGCGATGGCTCTCATCAACCACGAAGTAATTAAATCCAAATGACGATAAATACTGCTGCCAATCATAGAGAATATCAAAGTTAATTATAACAAACTTAAACTTACTGGGGATCTCATATGGCGCAGTGCCTTCAAGAATAATAGAGTTCTTGTTAAGGCACTTCTTTATCTCCCTCTGCCATATAATTTTAACAGAAGCAGGACATACGATAAGAACTGGTAGCATTTCAGGATGCAGGAGTGTCCCCGATAGAGCTATAACCGTTTTTCCTAATCTTGGAGATAGTGC
>Ga0302288_1002244_pt1 | contig 11533 bp, 8 predicted proteins | sample III_Fen_N1_1_FD_194549 | JGI IMG/M metagenome (GOLD analysis project Ga0302288, IMG submission 194549) | Peat permafrost microbial communities from Stordalen Mire near Abisko, Sweden - III_Fen_N1_1 | ecosystem: Environmental > Terrestrial > Soil > Wetlands > Permafrost | place: Sweden: Abisko...
AACAGGTGACAGCACACCATCGCTTGGTAAATTTGATATGAACAGCGATAATTCGAAATGGAATTTTAAAGCTCACTAAACTAAACCTATTACTAAAAAAGAAATCTATGATGAACCGAAAACACAAATTCTTGTTGCCAGCTATGGCTTTTGTCGTTTTTTTAGGATTACAGGTAGGTGTCCTTACTGCTTTCGGACAGGCTCCGGGTCAGGGACAAAGACCAGCTCTACCTATCATACCCCTAAATAGCGATACGACACATTCCCTATCAAAATACTTTATCCCAGCCTCTAACGTAAAAAAGACACCGGATGCCAAGGGATTTATTCAACGTTGGCTGGTGCTGGAACCCGTCAGAAAAAGCATTTCCAGGAATAGTATATTAACAGAGAACTACCTCAGAACAGCCTTTTCCACCGATAATTTTTCTGCCGATTACACTACTGTTCCCAAAAATGGCGAAAAGGTAAAGGTGGGAGACCAAGAACTAAAATGGTATGCGTTGGATAGCAAGGTGTACAACTTTAATTTTTACCATTTTACTTACGCAATAAACAAGCCGCCATTCGGCGTACTCTTTTGGCTTGTCACCGTCATAAATTGTCCGGAAGAAATAAAAAATGTGAGGATGGCTGCAGGAGCTAATTCGGCAGGCATGTTTTGGTTGAATGGTGAGGAAGCCCTTATGATCCCCGGTGACAAGGATATGATTGTGGATAATGTAACCTCGTCGCTTTTAACGCTTAAAAAAGGAAAGAATATCATTCGTACGGCAGTTGTTAATGGACCGGGTATGTGTAGCTTCTGTGTTCGTTTTTTGGATGACAAAGGATTGCCTGTAAAAAACTACACTATTAGTTACCAATAAAATTTGTTAGTCCATTTAAGATATCAATTATTACGAAATAGATTTATTATGAAAAGAATCAAAATAATCGGTCTGACTGCTTTGTTAGCAGTATTGATCACACAAACATTAATAGCACAGATCGGAAAACCATTTATTCATGACCCGTCAACCATCGTTGAGTGTGACGGAAAGTATTACACATTTGGCACTGGTGGAGGTGGATTAATATCCGAAGACGGTTGGACGTGGAATGGCGGTGCTGTGAGGCCGGGAGGTGGAGCTGCCCCCGATGCTATCAAAATTGGCGAACGCTACCTGGTCATCTATGGCGCAACCGGCGGTGGAGGCGGACACAAAGGTGCCATTCTTACCATGTGGAACAAAACATTGGATCCAAAATCCCCTGACTTTAAATATTCAGAACCAGTTATAGTTGCTACATCCGATGGTTATGAAGATTGCGATGCCATTGACCCCGGTGTTATGTTGGATCCTACTACCGGACGCCTGTGGCTCTCTTACGGTACCTATTTTGGGTTCTCCCGCGTTGTGGAATTGGATCCTAAAACAGGCAAACGGATAGAAGGCAATAAACCCGTTGATGTAGCGATTGTTTGCGAAGCCACCGATTTGATCTATCACGACGGCTGGTACTATCTTCTTGCTGCGCATGGCACTTGTTGCGATGGAGCCAACTCCACTTACAACATCGTTGTTGGTCGTTCTAAAAACGTAACCGGTCCTTTCGTTGATAATGTAGGAAGAAGCATGCTGGAAGGTGGGGGCAAAATGGTTGCTACAACCGACGGAAATTTGATTGGCCCCGGCCATTTTGGACGCGTGATTATTAGCGATGGAATTGAAAAAATGTCTTTCCATTATGAAGCTGATCTGGAGCAGGGCGGACGCAGTACATTAGGTATTCGTCCATTGGTCTGGAAAAACGGATGGCCGGTTGCTGGAGATAATGTTAAAGATGGAACTTATGAAATTCAATCTGAAAGAAGAGGATATGGATTAGAATTAGCAGTTGATTTTACAAGAATGGCAGGTGGGATGCGGGGATTTGGCGGTAATAATAATGAGGTAATAAAACCGGTTCCACCCCAGCAAATAGCAGATGTAATAAAAACCTGGCCGACCGGAGACATTGATGTAAGAATAAATGATTATGTGGCCCGCCCTCATCAAAAATGGACAATTACACCTGCTCCTGATTCAAGCGGATATTTAGGCGCCCCATACTATAAAATAGTAATAGCAGGAACGGACAGGGCATTAGCAGCAACAGCAAATGCTGAAGTAATAACGGTTCCGGCATTTACAGGTGCTCCCGAACAATTATGGAAAATTGATCAATTAACCGATGGAACATACCGTATAATGCCTAAGGTAGTTCCAAATTCTAAAGAGCAATTAGCGCTTATATCATCCGGAGATAGCACACCGGCACTTGCTAAGTTTGATATGAATAGCGACAATTCTAAATGGAATTTTAAGGCTCAATAAATTATATTCCTGATGAAAGTGAAAGACGCACGTTAAATCAACGTGCGTCTTTTTTTTTGCAAAAATTCATTTCGACATACAAGCTATTGGGTTAAAATGCGTTGAAAGATAGTTTTAATGTAGATAACGAATATTGGTCAACGTACAGTATGAGTATAATAAATCAAAATGAATAACTACTGGTCATAATTGCAAGCTACCCGAGCCGGGTTTCGGTTTTCGTTAACAGGCCCGATGTATCAGGATGAAAAGCAGTTCTCCTTAGAAAATTCATCGGGGAAATTCCCGTCATCCGAGTATTTTCATTCCAGAATAATTGCAGTTACCAAAATCAGGTTTTGGGCAACTGCAAAGCCTTCTATTCGGGTTTTGCAAAAGGTAAAGATTAACCAGATAAGAGTTTCATTTTGCTTCTACCAATGTCTAAAAACACATCTGAGTGGATTGAATTATTTAATATCAGGTTGAAGATGAACGTTTCATGATGTGATTTGTTAAAAGAGAGTATTTAGTTCTAATCTGGCAAATGATAACCTATTCTGGAAAAAAGTAGGTGATCTTAATTAACCAAAACTCAGGTTAATTCTTCTGTGTTCCATTGCAATTTGCAATCGAATAATTTACAGTCATACCTTATTGATCTCCTAAAAAGTGATATGACTGGTTTCGTTTTTATAAAAAATTTAATTCTACAAATTAACGAAAGGAAGACAAATTATGTCAACGGAAGATGAAGTACGCAATGCATCAAATCAGTTTTATGCAGCACTAAACAAAATGGTAAATGGAAATTCCCAATCCCTGTCCGATATTTGGTCACACGATTCTGCAGTTACTACTATGCACCCGATTGGAGGACGACAGTTAGGATGGAAGGACGTATGGGAAACATGGGATCAAACCGCCCAGGTAGCTTCAGAAGGTCAAGTCAAACTACAGGATCAGTACATCCGGGTTTTTGGGGATATGGCTTATGAAATTGGCGTGGAAAACGCAGGGTTCAGAATTGCTGGGCAAAAGGTTACTGATCAGGTTCGTGTAACGAACATCTATCGGAAAGAAAGTGGAACTTGGAAGATCGTCCATCATCACAGCGATATTTCCCCTGCAATGGTGGAAGTTCTTCATAAGTTACAAAGTGCGTAATGAAAAATTGAAATGAAACCGAATAATCGCTCAGGTTTAAGGGTTCAAGATTGTCTTTAATATTAAACCGGAGTGTGCAAAAAATAGTAGGCAACTCCGGTTTAATACTGCTGGTTCTGACTTGCAACTTAACAAAGCAATCTCATCAGCCTTAGGAAAATAATCTGTTCACGCCAAACAAACAACATTTACAACAAAATAGATCATCCTCTATGCGTAGTTTCTGAAAATTAGCAGCAATTCTATGAGAAGCCCGACATATTTATGTGAAACAATTTAAAAAACAGGATTATGGTTTCAAGTATTCAAAAAGCAAAAGCTGAAATGTTCCTGAAATTTCATCAGGATAAAGAAATTTTGCTTCTGTTAAACTCTTGGGACATCGGAAGTTCTAAGTTAATAGAAGCTTGTGGCTATAAAGCAATTGCAACAACAAGCATGGGAGTAGCTGCCTCTTTAGGATATCCCGATTGCGAGGTCATGCAATTATCGGAAATGATTCAGGTTACAACCGGAATCGTAAATGCAGTAGAAGTTCCGGTAACAGTGGATATAGAAGCCGGATATGGAAATACTATAAATGAAATAATTGATTCGGTTACAAAGATCATTGCGACCGGAATTGTTGGAATAAACATTGAAGATAGTATTGAATTAAGTCCGGAATTAATTGACGAGAAGGAATTTTGTGAACGAATATCAGCTATTCGTGCATTATCTGATTCACTGGGCTTTCATATAGTAATTAATGCAAGGACTGATTCATTTTATACTTCGTCAGGTTCGACACGGGAAAAATTAGCTGAATCGATAACGCGTGGGAACAAATACCGGGAAGCTGGTGCCGACTGCATATTCGTACAACCTGTATGGGAAAAACAAACGATCTCAACATTAGTGAAGGAAATTAATGCCCCCATAAATATTCTTTCAAATCCTACGATTGGAGGAGGATTACCCTTATCTGTTCGCGAATTGCAGGATTTAGGTGTTGCCCGTTTAAGCCTGGGTTCAGGTTTGATGAAAGCTACTTTAGCTTTAATTAAAAAAGTTGCCGACGAACTATCTAAAAAAGGAACTTACAACATTTTGCTAGATGCTCTATCTCCGTTTCCTGAAGCCGCATTGGCCTATAAAATGGCAACACGGTTAAATAAATGAAGCACATCTATTAAAGCATCTGCTAAATCTGGCATTCCACAAAAGCTGACTGGTGATAACCCATTGACACGAACTATAGTTCGCGATATTCATCAGGATAACGATTGGAGTATTTTGGCGAAAGTTAATCATGAAACTCGCGCCCTTCAAGTAACGAAACTTTAGCGACCAACCTATTCGCAAAATAACAACTCTCTTGAATATAAAAAGCTGGTATTTAGGCTAAATCCAACTGATAAATATTTGATTTTGGCACATGAATTGTTGAAGAAACAAAAAACTGGACATAAAATATTTATTGCTGTATCTCCCTCCAAATTAATATAAATGACAGCAAAATATTTTGACTCATAAATATACTGTTTAAAGAATATTGATTATTTATGCAAAATAAAATCTAACAAATTATGAAAAGAGGAATTATTTTCTTGATTGTTCTGGCACTATCACTTTCCGGAAATTTATTTGCTCAAAAAACAGCAAAAAATTATTTTATCACAGGACAGGTCATTGATGCTAATGACAAGCCAGTTTCTAATGCTGCAGTATTGGTTGACTTCAAGAGTACCGGGATAGCTACTGATGCTGAAGGTATGTTTAAGGTCAAAGTAAAATCTGATGCATCGAAGATCGCTGTTATAAAACTTCCTAACGGCCAAAGTGAAGAAGAAATAAATGGAAGGACGGTTGTCAATTTCAGACTTGGCAATGGAACTCCGCCTCAGGCAATGGAGGAACAGCAGAAATCTGATGATGAGGTAATAAATACCGGCTACGGATCTGCATCAAAAAAACAGCTTACTACCACTATTCGAAAAATAGATGTAGGAAATACGAATAACGCTTCTTATCAATCTATTTACGAAATGCTTCAGGTTGATCCAAGTATTCAGATAAGCGGTAAAAAGATAACAATTCGTGGTCTAGGCACAATTAATTCTACCGATCCTTTGCTTATTGTTAATGGCATTCCAGTTTCATCAGTAGATGATATTAGTCCACAAAATGTCAAGTCCATTGAAGTTCTAAAAGGTTCAGATTCATCAATTTACGGCTCCAGAGGAGCTAATGGGGTTATAATGATAACCATGAACGGGAACGAAAATAAGTAATTATCTTTTTTACCGCTTTAACCAACATCAAATACTCCTAAAGCTTTTGAATTGCAGATATAGTATGTGAATCAAACAATGTTTGATTCACATACTATATCTGATTTCTGCCTGGGCAATTATTTCATCGTATTGTCAAGGTTTAAACCTTTTTAAACCTTAATCAACAACTTTTATCAATGGCACAAATCAGAAAAGCAAATTCATCAATGCTCAGTTGAAATTTTTGAAATGAGACAAATTCAGAACTTCAGAAAATTTAAAAATTAAATCTTCCGTGCTGTTTTAAAATCTAATGAACAATTTATTCTTTAGAGTAGTTTGTATCTTTGCGTTTACAGACCATTTAAACCAACAATCTGAATTTAAGAATAGAGTTTGAGCTCTTAAAGTTGTATGGACTGTTTTAAGTAACTCAACTATCAAAAATTGGATTAATTACAGGTACGATTGAAGAGAATTAGAATATAGATTGAAAATTAAGAAATTTATTGAAGAATCATTTTAAAGGAACTAAGTCTGGTATTCTGTAATCTATGGAGTAAAAGAACCAGACCAATTAAGAATCCCTAAACCATCAATTTATGAAGAAAAATACTCAAAAATTAAGGAATGCCTTCTGGTTTTCCTTATTGGCAGTCTTTACAACCTACTCCAGCTTTAGTCAGCAAGCCAGTTTTAAACTTAACGATTTGGGCGTATTCAAGAAGCACGGTGTGGATCTGATGATTTACAACGACACCTACAATTCGGGTGGATTCTTCGATGAAAAAGTGAATGGCATCGAAATGATCCAACACAATGTCCGCACAGTTACGGGTGGTGCAGTAAGAATTAGCCCAACTCCTGAACAGTGGGACCTAACCCCAAGTGTAAAGGAACGTAACATAAATACAAAGGATAATACGGCCACATTAACCCTGTATTACGAGGAATTCGACTTTACTAGCAAAATTAAAATCGAAGCAAAAGGCGATGGTGTGCTTATTACTGTAATTCTGGATAACCCACTTCCCAAAAAGCTGGAAGGAAAAGCTGGAATGAATATCGAGTTTTTACCGGCAATGTATTTCCAAAAGACTTACCTGATGGATGATCAATCAGGAATATTCCCATTAAGACCTTCCGGACCAACTGTTCCCGAACCATTTTCTGAAAGAATGCCTCAATGGAATAACGTGCTAACGAATGAGAGATTCGGGAATACCTACGCCAAAGTTACTCCAATCGTTTCGGGCAAAAAATTGGTATTATCACCTGAAGATCCCAAAACATTGGTAACTGTTCAGTCATTAACTGGCGAAATTGGCCTTTTAGATGGTCGTAATCTTGCCCCCAACGGATGGTTTGTAGTTAGGGAACTTATCCCTTCCGGAAAAACCGGAAATGTAATTCAATGGATGTTTACTCCAAACGGAGTTTCAACATGGCTGAAGGAACCGGTTATTTCACATTCTCAGGTAGGTTATCATCCCGACCAACAGAAAGTTGCAGTAATAGAACTTGATGAAAACGATAAAGCTTTGGCAACAGCCAGCCTGATTAAGATTGGCGAAGATGGGAAACAGGTTAAAGTACTCGATGGCAAATTGGTATCATGGGGCAAATTCATGCGGTACAATTACCTGAAATTCGATTTCTCGGCTATCAAAACTCCCGGTATTTATAAAATTCAATACGGGAAAAATGAATCAGAATCTTTCCCAATAGCTAAAAATGTATACGAAAATACCTGGCATCCAACACTCGACACCTGGCTTCCGGTACAAATGGACCACATGATGGTAAAAGAAGCCTATCGTATCTGGCATGGTAACCCTCATCAGGACGATGCATTGCAAGCCCCAACCGATACACTTATCCACGATGGTTACCGCATGGGCAGCACAACAGGCACAAAATACAAACCATACGAACATATCCCTGGGTTAAACATAGGTGGTTGGTTTGATGCCGGTGATTATGACATTCAAACCGGGTCACACAATACCGTTATCGGATATCTGGTTAGCGCCTGGGACGACCTTAAACTAATGCGTGATGAGACCATGGTTGATAAAGATCGCAAATACGTGGCTCTTCACCATCCTGACGGCGTACCTGACATCATTCAACAAATTGAACATGGTACCCTGGCTTTAGTTGCACAGTTCCGCGCATTTGATCATTCCATTCGAGGTATTGTTCAGCCTCACTTGTGGCAATACGATATGATTGGCGATGCAGTCAATTTAACTGACGGACTTTTATACAACCCAGCCTTGAAACCTTTCCAGAAAGATGGATTCTCTTCAGGAACAATGGACGACCGTTGGGCATTCACTACTTATAGTCCATCGGGCGATGTCTCATCGGCGGCGGCTTTAGCTTCTGCAAGCAGAGCTTTGAAACCATACAATCCGGAATTGGCCAGGGAATGTTTGGATATTGCCACAAAAGTATGGGACGAAAATGTGGTTAACAGAAAAGAACAGCCCGAAACTCAACCAACTACTGGCCGGGGCAACAGAGCAATGGGACCTGCTCAGGATCTTGGAATTACGGTCGAATTGCTTTTAACCACTGGCGACAAAAAATATGCTGATTACCTTGCTAAAATCTGGCCAAGTATTAAACCCAGCGCAGCTACCCCGCAAAGAGGCAGAGGCTTTGGTGGTTCAGGAAGTGTTCGTTCCATGCTGAAAGCAATGCCATTTATGAACCAGGATTTCAAAAACGATATGCGTGCTTATGCTCTGGGCATGAAAAAACAAATCGATTCAATCGCAAATGTTAATCCTTATGGCATTCCACTTGGTCAGGGTGGTTTCTATGGTCCTGGTGGAAACTTCAACATTGTTGACTGGTCGCTTACCAATGCCAAATTGCATCAGTATTTTCCAGATATCATAAGCAAAGAACCTGCTATTCGCGGGTTGAATTACATCTTGGGTTGTCACCCGGCTTCAAGTATCTCATTTGTTTCAGGAGTAGGTGTTAACTCTAAAAAAGTAACTTATGGAAATAACCGTGCCGACTTTACTTTTATCCCTGGTGGTATGGTTCCAGGAAACTACCTCATTAAACCCGATTTCTATGAAAATCAGGAAAACTGGCCATACATTTGGTACGAAAATGAAGTGGTAGTTGATGGTTGTGCAGGTTATATTTATCTGGCCTCACTGATTGACAACATCGTTCAGAAAGAATCCGGGAAATAGACGAAAATCTTATAAACGAAAAGGACAGCAGGGATTACCAGCTGTCCTTTTTATTTTATACCGCTGATTCTATTTAAACAAATTCAGGTCAATGGATTCGCCCATGATTTGATATCCGGCTTCGTTGGGATGAAGGTAATCACCTGTTTGAGCTTCAGGCAGTAGTGTTATTTTATCGGCCGGATTTCTTATTGTTTTGTCGAAATCTATAACCGCATCAAAGCGACCGCTGTTACGAATCCATTCATTAACAGAATCGCGGGCAGACTCATGATAATCTGAATAGTAAGATGACTTGTTGATAGGTGTAATGGTAGCTCCATATACCTTGAGGCCCTTTGCGTGTGCATCATCTATCATCTTTCCGTAGGCGTCAACCAATCCTTTTGCAACCTTCGATGCAGCAGCCTTGTTGCGTGTTCCGCCAATGTCATTAACTCCTTCGAGAATAATAACCCATTTTACACCATGCTGAGTAAGAATATCACGTTCAAACCGGCTAAGTGCTGTTGGTCCCAAACCTCCCCGCAAAACGCAATTTCCACCAATTCCAAGATTAAGAACTCCGATATTTTTGGTCTCAGGATTTTTCAAAAGGCGCTGTGCCAGAATATCTGGCCACCGGTTTTGCTTATTGGTTCCTGAACCACGTCCGTCGGTAATAGAGTTACCAATAATAGCAACAGCTGCCGACTTAGGCGCTTTAACATCAATACCGTTAATCACATACCAATGATCAGTTTTGACTGCTGCAGAAAAATCATCCTTTGAAGTATGACTGCCTGCCAGCAAGTACGAAGTTGTGCGCGACCCGGGATGGCCAGTCACATCAGGAGAGGTTTCACCAAACGAAATCGTGATAGCCACTTCCATTCTTGGTTTCAAATCGAACTTAACAGGATCTGAAGTAATCGCAACGCCGGGCTCCATAGTTACATCTGATTTGCCATTAAATTTCAACTCTTTAATGGTGGCAATCTCGATGGCACTTTCACCTTTTGAAACAGCGATTTGCACCGATTTCATCGTAACAGCGCTTTTGCTGAAATCATTTGAAAACTTCACCCGCAGGCTTTTCCCACCGATTGAAACACAAACCACCTGACGCAAAGTATTGTTGCTTAATCCGGGAGCTGGTGGCATATTGTTTGGTTCAACGAGCTGCGGCGCTGTGCTCCATGTTGCAACCCAATCTTTATTTGGTACCGATGTTTTCTTCGGGCTGGAATTTGTAAACGCTCCGAAAATCAAAAAACACAGCAATAACCCTGCAGATATTGCTAAAGATGAATGCAGTATAGACCGGAACAATTTTGAAAAGGTAAAGTGAGAATTTGTTGGGTTATTCGCCATGACTGTCGTTTTTAAATTGAACTTCAAAACTAGCGATTTTTGCAAAAAGAATCGACTTTTATCACTTCTGCAAATTGTGAGGAGTAAAAAAGACTTTATATGAATAAGAGAAAAAGAACCAATTTAATTAACTAAGAACCTTAATTGACGATCAAATGGAAATCGAAAATTTGTCAGATGTTTTCTGGAATACTAAGCTTCTATTTTTATCAATCCAATTTGAAATTCCATTCTTTAATCCCAATTTCGCCTTACTTTAATCCACAAAAAGTTTATGAAACTGGGACTATATTTGAATCAAGAAAAAGCAATTGACATTTAACTAATCTAAAATTTGTGCAGATGAAAAAAATATTTTACATGATCCGCTTATCTATTGGAGTACTATTCCTGTTTGTTTTTACCATTCAAACAACAACTGCCCAAAATGCTTCATCTGGCAAAGAGGAAGATTTATATAAGGATTTTAAAACTGAGCACCTGTTTGATGCTAAGGTAAAGATTGCCAATATGATTATGGTTGGCGAAAGTAAGCGTGGTACTCGACGGGTTATCCCTATAACTGGAGGCACATTTGAAGGATCAAAAATAAAAGGAGAAGTATTGCCCGGTGGTGAAGACTGGCAACTCGTTCGCCCTGATGGAGATACAGAGCTTCAGGCCCGCTACCTGATAAAAACTAACGACGGCATAGTGATTCAAATCATTAACAACGTATTGATGCATAGCTCTCCAGGTAAGGAAATGTACATTAAATCGGTAATCGACATGGAAGCTCCAAACAATAGCACATATGACTATTTAAATCATGCCATTTTTCTTGGAACACTAACTATGCCCAAGCTTAATCCGGGAGAAGTGCCTTATGTAATTATCGGAGTATACCAGGTGCTGTGATAAAATTTTGTTAAACCATCGGCCATCAAAAACTGTTACACATATTTCTTTGTCAATCAGGCACAGATTTATATATCAGAACAATAATGAATCCGGAAGACATCAGCACCATCGACGAAGTTATTACCGTTTTGGAGAATATTATCCTGAAATCTGAGCATAACAAAGATCCTTCGGGCTATTTTGCAGCTTTGTATCAAAAGGTGACCATCAAAGTAAAAGAAGGAATTGCAGCAGGTTCTTTTGAAGACGGACTACGCATGGAGCAATTGGATGTCGCCTTTGCCAAGCGGTATATTGATGC
>Ga0302288_1002248_pt1 | contig 11527 bp, 11 predicted proteins | sample III_Fen_N1_1_FD_194549 | JGI IMG/M metagenome (GOLD analysis project Ga0302288, IMG submission 194549) | Peat permafrost microbial communities from Stordalen Mire near Abisko, Sweden - III_Fen_N1_1 | ecosystem: Environmental > Terrestrial > Soil > Wetlands > Permafrost | place: Sweden: Abisko...
TGGATGCTAATACCAGTGACCTTAAAGTAAATTTTACGCTGGGTAATAATCCCGATTACACGTATTATTTATCGTCAGAGCTGATTGACATATACGGGTATTTAAATATCTCAGGGAATAGTTTTCATTCTATTCAATTTTTTACACCCAAAGATTCAACTGCCTTCAACCTGAACCTGATAACCATTGATCCGTATTATAAAAAGTATTTGGATGCGCAAAATATAAATTCTTTATCGGATGACTATTCGGGTAATACTCCAATATTGGCAATACTTAGTTCATTTGGCGGAGTGCTTCCCCAATTCTCCAACATAGTAAATGGTGTAGGGCTTTTTGGGAATTCGGTGATTGATAGAAAACGTGTTTCAATTAAACCTCTAGCGCAAAAACAATAATGAAATTCAATATTAAATCCATTTTTATAGTGTTGCTTTGGGTTGTTGGCATTAACTGCCTGAATGCACAGGATACTGAAGTCCGGTTCAAAGTACGTGGAAAAATTATAGATACCCGAACCAAAAAGGGAATACGAAATATCCCCATCAAAGTAATGCCATTCAACCGAGCGGTGGATGCCGACAACAAAGGATCTTTCCTGTTCAATATGCCCAAGGGAAATTACTCGTTAGTGGTGGATTATTCCCCGTTTGCAAAACAGGAAGTAAAACTTGATTTGCAGTCGGACACTACCATGATAATTGAACTTCACACCATAGATGGAGTACTTTTTCTGGAAGGAGTAGATATCGTAAGTTCTAAACCGGCTACTGAAGCACCTGCAAGCATGGAGCAAATAGAAGCCCGTCAGTTTAAAACCCTCCCGGCTATCATTGGCGAACGTGATATTCTGAAAGCATTCGGTCTTACAGCTGGTGTAACGTCCAGCAGCGAAGGAGCTGCCGATATGCAGGTACGCGGAGGCTTGCACGGGCAAAACTTGTATATGTTGGACGGTATTCCGCTCTATTCCACCGAGCATTTTTTCGGATTAGTTTCGGTTTACAATCCAACTATAATTAAAAGTGCAAGACTCTATAAATCGGATTTTCCGGCAGAATTCGGAGGGAAAATATCATCGGTAATTAATGTAGTGACTGAAGATGCAAACCTCAGAAAATTCAAGGGTGAAGCCGAAATAGGAATGCTTACTACTAAACTGGCTTTGAATATTCCGCTTGTAAAGGATAAACTGGCCTTATCGGTTGCAGGGAGGCTATCCAATTATAGTATCGTTGATATAATTTCTCCATTTGAGGCTTCCGATGCCGGAACTCGCATATCGGTTCATTTCGGTGATATTAATGCCAACCTGATCTGGAAACTATCCGATAAAGATAAATTAAAACTTACTTTCTTGAGCAATACGGATGGAATACAGTCTCAAAAATTATCGAATGGGGAGAAAGATAAATTCTGGACAAAAAACAACCAACAAAATGTTGGAATAAACTGGTATAAAACCCTCTCGGAAAAAGCTGAGAATCACTTACAGGCATATGCCGATATTTATGGTTACGATACAGGTACTTCATCCTTAAAGCTCGAAACGAATCAGAAATTAATATCACAAACCCTGACGGGAATAAACTCGTATGGATTGGTGGATAAATACAATTATAAAATATCGGATAAATTGAATCTAAATGCGGGTGCATCGATCAAAATATTCGGATTTTCGCCTTATCAGATAAATGTGAACGATTCAAACGTCAATAATGTGAAAGCAACCGATCAGGTTCGGTTAATGGAAGGAGTTTTTTTTGCTGAAGGTAATTATCAGTTAGCAAAACAACAGCATCTTACGGTTGGGATGCGGTTGAGTTCTATTGGAAATAAGGATAAAATCTATACTAACCTCGAACCTAGGATTGGTTATCATGGTATTTTTGACAACAATTATTCCATCAGTGCATCCATTGGACGGATGACCCAGCCGGTACACCGTGTTGCCAATTCAGGATTAGGTTTCCCCTTTGAAATGTTTTTCCCTTCCAGTGCGGTACTTAAGCCTGAAAGCTCGTGGAACTTCTCACTGGGTGGTGCGAAAGATTTTGCATGGGGTAACAGCAAATTTTCTTTAAAGGTTGATGCGTGGTATAAATCCATGGAAAATATAGTGGATTTTCAGGATGGATACGATGCTCTAAATGCTGTTACTGCGGCAATGAGTGGATATGCTGTTACTAATACTTCAGTCTCCGGTATGGTAGGAAATGTAAGTGATACTAAAAAATTCCTTGCTCAGGGTAGTGGAAAAGCCTATGGCATTGATTTCTCGGCAACCTATAATATCCAAAACCTGAGACTAACTGCCGATTATACGCTGATGAAAGCTGTAAATCAGTTTGATCAACTTAATAACGGTCGTCCTTTTGCAGCGCCGACAGATATTCGTAATTCGCTTTCGCTTACTTCGGAATTAAAACTTTCAGATACGTGGTCGTTCTCGGCTACGTGGCAGTATAATTCAGGAAAACCAATCACTGTTCCGTCTTATGTTTTTGTAGATCCTAATGGCGTTCCCGGCTTTAGTTTTTATTCACCATCCAATTTCCAACGTGTGGTAACTGAGCGTAACAATTACCGCACAAAGCCATTCCATAAACTGGATGTTTCGTTTAATCACACTTATAAAACCCATAAAAGACACAACGATGCAAGCATTTCAATAGGAATTTACAACGTATATAATCGTGCAAATCCATTCATATATTATATTGATTCGGTTCAAAATGCCGATAATACCTATACTCCGGTATTGAAATCCATGTCTTTGTTTCCCATCTTGCCATCGTTTAGCTGGTCGGTGAAGTTTTAAGTAGAGAGGTATATTTATTTTGACGATTCGACTTGATTCTGTGCATCTCGATAATGTAAAAACCAATCCTGTCCGCCCCAACAGTTCAGATGGTAAGATATATATACATATATTGATGCTTATTGCATAAAGGCATGGGGGAAATAAATTTTAAAAAATATGAAAAAAGTTCTTATATTATCATTGTTTCTGGCACTTTTATTTCAAGCCAAGTCACAAAATACAGAGGTAGAAATTTACAGGATACAAAATAACAGTATCGTAAAAGGTACGGTTGTAGAAAACTCAAGTGATTCACTCCGTATCAGGGTAGATAGTGTGACTACATTGGCATTTGCAAAATCTGAATTGGAAGGAAAAGAATTACCAGTTTCGAAGGAAGTGAAAAAGCTTCGTAAGAAACTAATGAGAGATGAAAGTAAGGAAACCATGCGATTATATCCGGGTATTTACCAGATGCGGAATGGTGAGAAAGTGAAAGGGAAAATTATGTTCGTGGTAGCAAGCATTGGTATTCTAGGAGTTTTTGTTTCAGGTGGTATCTTGCTTGTTGGATTATCAACTGTAAAAGGATTAGGAGCATTGATTTATATCATTGAAGCATTTATTGGCTTTGAAGCTTCAACGTTATTTTATGGCATAGGGAATATGTGGAGCCTGTTTGATCATTGGCATACTATAAAGAAGTTGGTGGAAAGCAGATATTATTATCGGGGTGAAGTTACGCATGCTGGCGCAACTTTGCAATCTGTACTAACACAAAGCAATGATAACAGTTTGTAATATTGCAAGTTGAACAAGGCACGGATTGCAAATCAGGAGTGGTCGGAAGATTTTGTTATGGTTATTTAACCGTTTAATTGTCTAATTACGAGTTGAATTATTTGCTCAATTGGCTGAAAATCATTATCTTTATACAAAAATAAAGAAAATGATTTTCAAAGAACACAAGACAAATATACAACAAATCCTTCGACTAATACCGGACAATTTGCTTTCAAAGTTAGCATTAAACACGAAAGTTGATTATTGTGCAAAAATTTTACAGGGAGAAAGATTATTCTATTTGCTTTTATATGCCATATTGAGAAGTGAACGTATAAGCCAACGTTATTTGGAGGATGTATTCAAAACGAATCATTTTAAGTTTCTGTTTAATTATTCCGTTGATCTAAAGGTCAGCCACAGTTCTATTTCAGAGAAACTCTCGAAGATAAACCTTGACTTCTTTAAACAGTCTTATGAGGCCATTTACGAGCGATTTAATCAGGTATATTCCGAAAAAGAGCAGGAACAACTATGTTTATCGTGTAGATAGTTCAATGGTTGCAGAGGCTTGTACGAAGTTGCAAAAAGGAATGTCTGTAGGAAAAAAGAAGACGAAAGAGCCTGAAAACCTAAAGAAACAAGTCAAATATACAATGGCTTATGATGGTGCCGGAATCTGTTTGGCTGAATTGCTTACAGAGTCAAGATATCTTAGCGAAGATATAGCTATACCACAAGTAATAGATGATCTTATAAAAATAGATAAAGAGCATCGCAATTTATATGTCTTTGACAGAGGAGTGTCCTCCTTAAATAGCTATAACAAGCTTACTGAACAGCAGGCTCAATTCGTTTGTCGAATTAAAACGAATCGAAAAAAAGAAGTTGTCCATTCTTTATTAGAATCGAATACTGAATCGAATTTAGGATCATTGGAATTGGTGAGTGATGAAGTTATTCATTTGTTCGACAGTGCAAAAAACTGTTTTTCAACGGTTGACTATCGATTAATTGTTGCAAAAAGGAAAGTAGAACTTGACACTACACCTCCTCAAAATAAAGGGAAATTTAAACGTGTTGAAAACGAGTTTTATTTTTTGACCAATAATTTTGAAATGTCTGCAAAGCAAGTGACTGAATGTTATAAAAAGAGATGGGATATTGAAGTCTTCTTTCGCTTTATTAAACAGGAACTTAACTTTAAACATTTCCTTTCAGTAAATGAAAATGGTTTACAGGTAATGCTATACATGACTTTAATAGCAGCAATGCTTTTAATGCTTTACAAACGGACTAATGAAATAGGTTTTGTAACAGCAAAACGAAGACTTACAATGGAAATAGAAGATATGATTACTGCAATGGCAATAATCTATTGTGGTGGAGATATTGGAAAATATGGAGAAGTCGATTTTAGAAGGTATGTCCCAAAATAGCGATTTTCAATGACTAAAAGTGGTATATACTTATTAATCTTCCGACCACTCCTGATTGCAAATCCGCGCCAGCAGGAGGTTGGGCTATAAAGGAAAATCTTACTTTCAATATTGAAATTGAATATGGAAAGCAGAGCTTTCCTTTCTAGATACTCGGAACAAATTTAGCTTTATCATAGCGGGACGCTATGTCAAACAGCGGTTACTGAATTTTTGTACACTACAGGGAAGGAGGGTAGAATTAGGAAGGTGGAATTTCAGATTTCATCTTCCTTTTTTTTGATAAAAAAAACGATGTTTCATTGTAATTAATTCGCATATATTAATTAAATATTGTGTTTTATAATTATATTTGCAGATTAATATTCACATTCAACATGAGAAAGCTATTTTTTTGTTACAAACAAAAAACCAACTGCCACCTCGGTTGCAAACGAGGGGAAGAGTCAAAACATTCAATATGAAAAAACTAGTATTTCCCATTATCCTTATTCTTATTATGGCAGCCTGTGTGACGCCTTATATGCCGAATGTTACCAGGTATGAAAGCATACTCGTTGTAGATGCGCAATTGACCAATTTAACCGGGCCATATAAGGTCAAATTATCAAGAACTTACAGGTATGACGGACGTACTGGAGAACAAGTAACGGGTGCAAGCGTCAAAATAATTGACAATGACGGTTTAGAAGTACCATTAAACGAAATAAGTACGGGTGTATATAGTAACGTAGATACCACTTTTCACGGCGTACCCGGCAAGAGCTATAAATTACAAATCAAGGTAAATACTGAAGTTTACGAATCAGATTTTGAAACCATAAAAGCCCCCGTTCCCATAGATAAGTTTTACTGGGAATACAAACCAATGGATGGTGACGGCCCAAATCGTGTTGAATTAATGCTCGATACACAAGATCCAACCAATAAAACACGTTTCTATGGTTGGGAATACGACGAAACCTGGAAATTTATAGTACCTATTGACGTTGCTAAAAAACCGGAATGGAAAATATGTTATAGAGATTATTCGTCATTTTTTATAACTCTGGGTAATACAATTGATAGAAACAATGATAGAATAGATAGACATAATATAATATCAATAAATGAAAGTACGAACAGATTGTTTATCCGATATACCATTTTGGCAAAACAGTACTCGCTTTCTGAAGATACTTATAAGTATTTAAAAGAAATAACCAAACTGAATCTAAATCAAGGATCATTGTTTGATCCTATACCCTATTCATTAATGAGTAATGTTAAATGCATAAGCAATAAAGTAATACCGGTTGTGGGATATTTTATTGTAGCGGGAGCTTCCGAAAAAAGAATATTTATAGATCGATCAGATCTTCCAAAGGAATTTATACCAACGGATGGATTTAAAGATTGTTCGCCTGCTATGGTTTTGGTAGATGCATCTTTAAAAAATTATAGTCTAAATTTAGAACTTGATTCACTTATGCGACAAGGATATGCAATTTATGATTCAATGCGCACGGTTATGTGTAGAGACAAACCGCGCTCTGGTTTTCCATGTATAACAATACCCGCAATTCAAATGACACTGGCAAAGCCCCATTGCTTTAATTGTACTGTTATTGGAGATAATGTAGTGCCTGCTTTTTGGACAGAAAAGAAATAATCATAACTCCTCTCGGTTTATAACGAGGGCTAAAGTCAAAAAAAATATTATGAAAAAACTATTTACTACCGTATTAATAACCCTGCTCACAATTGTTGCGGTTGCTCAATCTCAAGATTACACAACGATAAATGTAACTACTCCCGGTACTCTAAAAAGTATATTGGATGCAAGAGGAGAACTTTTTATATTTTATCTAAAAATAACGGGCAATATTGATGCAAGGGATATAAAATGTCTGCGCGATAATAATCCTGTACTTGCTTTTTTAGATCTAAGTGAAGCCACCATAAATGAATATTATGGCGCTGGTGGTACTGCAAATGCACAGTCATATCAAGCCAATGTATTGCCTGATGCTTCATTTTATAATTTTATGGGAACTTCATCATTGGTTAATGTTAAGTTGCCTCCCACTATTACTTCTATAAATGGCACAGCATTTAAAAATTGCTCTTCATTAACAGATATAACCATACCAAATGCTGTTACTTATATAGGTAAAGAAGCATTTTTAGGATGCCATGCATTGACAAGTATAATTATTCCACATTCTGTTATAAGAATTGGTACCAGTGCTTTTTCCGGTCTAAAAGGATTAACAGACGTTACGATTGGGAATTCTGTCAGTATTATTAATGGACAAGTTTTTTATTCTTGTAAAAAATTAAAAACAATTACTTGCTTATCAATTATACCTCCTGAATTTGGTGACTCAACATTTAATTATTTAGAATCTTTAACTGCAATTTATGTACCACCAACTTCTTTAGCAACTTATAAAGCGTCGAAATGGGGTACTTTGTTCTTTCGTCAAATTCAGGCTAATCCAACCGATGATATAGCTAGCCTAAACAGCCTAGTAAAGGTTTACTGTGCTGGTTCAGCCATACTAGTAGAAGGTACTGCGGCCAGAGAAACAGTTATACTTTACACCATAACGGGTAAACAATTAAAAACCGTTGTGTCCACCGGAGAGCGCTTAACTATACCGGTAGATAAACAAGGAATATATCTGGTAAAGACCGGGGGTAAGACGTTTAAGGTGGTGGTGTGATAAGCTTCCCCTCGTTTGCAAATGAAGAGGAGAGCGAAGGGGCTTGATTCCTCGCTGCACTCGGAATGACTGTTCCCTCACTTCGTTACCAATGACATTACTTTTTTTTGTAAAATACGTTGGCAACTATTTTATCAAAAACAAAAGTATGCAAACCGACGGTGATAGGACGAGTTTCGCACCGTTTCCGCTTAAAAGAATATTGTTGTCAGAAAGGGTTGGGCTACGGAATTAATAAAACAAAATGGTGTCATTGGTACGAAGTGAGGGAACTAAAACAAAACAGTTGATAGTTGATACTACTATCGTGCGTTTTTATCGTGTAGTTAAAAACTCCTACTCAAAAGATTCGTACAGCAGCTTTAATTAATAGCAAATGGGTTTAATCTTATTTTTAGCATTTTTTTTAATAGAAATGTGTGCAGAATTATAATACTACACACTTATCTGAAAGTTTTTTTATTCTTTTGCGGCTTCTTATCCGTTACAAACAAAACTAAAAACCCTATGTGTTATTATCTAAACATCACCCTTGTGGAACAACTCCATGAACTGATACTTGCAAAGAGTACAGGCACTCCTAAACAACTGGCTGAGCGTCTCGGCATTAGCCGTACCAGTTTATATATAATGATGGATGAACTGAGCAATTTTAATCTGACGTTAGGTTACTCGCGTAAATTTCAAACATATTATTATAAAACAGCTGTGTAATTTCGTTTGCAAAGGAGGGGCAATGTAAGCAATAAATTATTCATACTACTTAAAAAAAATAAAAACAAACCCATGAAAAAAACAATTTTCGTATCAATCATTTTCGCATTAACTACTCTTACAGCATTTTGTCAAACCAAGCAGGAGTCCATTAAGGAGTTATTCAGTTTAATGAAAACCGAAGCAATGTTCGACAAACTTGTGATTCCATTTCAGGGCTTACAAAAAGATAGTATTTCAAAAGGGTTAACAGGTTCAATAATGAATTCAGTGAAACCAATGATTAAAAAATTTATGGACGAAGATATGGTTGGAATCTACGACAAGTATTATACTCAACAGGAAATAAAAGACATGATTAGCTTTTACCAGTCAAAGACCGGACAAAAAATACTAACTACCACTGCTGATATTCAAAATGAAGTAATGAATATTGTTCAAACTAAATTTATGGGTGAGTTTATGAACAGTCCAATTTTTAAACCTGAAAACATAACCATCAGTACTAAACCGAAACACGTGGCCGATTCTGCTTTTATTGCTCAAATGAAGAAAGAGTATCTGGATCTTGATCCTTCAGTTCTTCAAAATGCCACTGCCGAACAAAAACTTATTTTTAAAAAAGCAACCGACAGAATGGATCCTTATGTGAAATATGAAAATAAAGTATTTGTAACTACAGTAACGAAAGGGAGTGATTTAAATATGTCGGAACGATTGTTTGAACTAATGAAAAAAACGATGAGTATGTCAAATTCATTTATTAAAGACTTGAACGTAGCACCCGATAAAAATGATCCTACGGTTATGCGTGGTATATCGGATAAAAAGTAAAAGGAAAATTCATTCTTCTATTTATTACCTTATGAAACACCTATACCATACAATCCAGGTGATCTTTAAAAAACAATTATTTACACATGAAGCCTATAAAAATACTGTTGATATTCCTTGGTCTTTTTACTCTGACTTTCAGTCTTAAACGAATTCTTCCTTTTAGTTTCTTAAAGTCGGATGTACCCTATATCAAGCAACTATTCTCAGATATATCTCAAAATTTGAATTTGTCTTTTTTGTTTACATTTATATGGAGTTTTGAGAGAATAAAGAAGATTCCATCTATTGAAGAGTTTAAAGCCCAACGTAAGAATTTGATCATTTATATTTTCCTGTTTACATGGATTTTGAATTTTATATTAATTATGTCGGAAGCTTGGGTGTTGAAACACAATATGGACTGGATAAACGGGATATTGTTTAGTTTGTCATTGGCAGTACTTTCTATGCTCTTATCCTTATTGTTTTCAGGTGCATTAATAAAAAGAAAACTGACAAATTCGATATGAATATTAATTATTTATCGGTGTGAAATTCTTGATAACGAGGGAGTGTAAAAAAGTTATCGACCAAGTAATACTACATTTTAAAATTAAAATTATACATTTATTAAAACATAAAGTTATGAAAAAGCTTAGTTACCTTATAGTACTTCTATCGTTGCTTACATCGTGTAATAACAATCAGGAAGTGCAGCAAGAGGAAAAATTTCAACCATCGCCCAGTTCAAATGTTGATTTATTGTATCCAATAGGAGTAGGGAGTTCGGGCGATGAGATCCTTGGGTTATTGGGTTATGGTTATGATGCCACCGGATTTTGTGATACTATTTCGGTAAGAGCCAAAGTGTTGGAAAATATTCCTAAAGGTAATCTAGGTATTGGTTATATTTCTTCAACTTTTCCTGTACTGGTAAGCGGAGCTGACTTTGCACAGCTTTTAGGAGTTATCAATTTTCCGTATAATGTCAATGATTGTGGCGTTATGCTTGCTTCGCATTTAAAATCATTACTGAAGTTGGCTAATAAATCAGATTCTATTGATTCGAAAAGTGCCTATGTTTATAATGCAACAACTTATTACTATTCGCACAACTATTATTATTATGGAGCGGATACAAAGAACTACATTACGCCTGATTTTAAGAAAGATGTTCTTGCTCTGTCTGCTAGCGAACTTGTTGCAAAATATGGAACACATATTTTAACCAATGTATTCGGTGGAATTAAGTTTGAAGTTTTATATCGGTTTAAATCGGACAGTTATTATGACGAAAACGTAGCTAAAGAATATTTTCAGGCAAGGATGAAAGAATATATCGGTGGGATTCCTATGTATATTAAAACTGGGATTGCACCTGTAACAAAAAAAATAAAAACCGATGAACAGTTTATTTATAACTCTATTGGCTGTAGAAAAAAATTGTGTGGCGTGATTACCTCTACCGATTCTAACCCGGATAGTATAACGGTAGATGTAAATCAGGTGTTTAAAGCAGGTAATTATAAACCTCAATTTATTGCGATAGGAGAAAGGGGCACTATTCCGATTTATGAACTTATCAGTGATGAAACCAAAAAACAGGAAGTAAAAACGTATATTGATAAATACATGAAAACTTCGCGGGTGAATTGAAATTGATAACCTTCACCGTTGTTACGAGGGGTAAATGGTTGAGCGTTCAAAACGCAATTCTTCTTTGTTTGTATCATAGAGATTTAATTATCCTGACAAGACAGTTATATCAAATATCTTTTTTGTTCAAAACAAATAACCAATTGCCCCACTCGTTGCAAACGAGTGGGAGAGTAAAACTTCAATTCATTTACATGTATGAAAATGCTCAATTCTATTACCGTATTTTTGTTGTTTTTTATAACTGGCATTTATTCACAAACGAATGAAAATTCAGTAGCTACTACTCCCCCAGTACTTAAACATCATTCAATTTATGCAGAAATAGGTGGAAATTCAGGTATTTATTCTTTAAATTATGATTACACCCTGTCAACTTCGGAAGAATCACAAATTGCTTTTGGAACCGGATTTGGTTTTTATTCTATTCATTCTGATGGTTTATCTTCAGGTAGTAAAAACTGATGGTTTATCTTCAGGTAGTAAAAATACCTATTACCTAACTCCTAGCCTAGATTTTTTATATGGTATGAATTCTCACCATTTAGAAACGTGTATAAGTGTGTTAGGGGCAACAATACCTAGGTTATTGATACCAATCAGTTAAG
>Ga0302288_1002249_pt1 | contig 11526 bp, 10 predicted proteins | sample III_Fen_N1_1_FD_194549 | JGI IMG/M metagenome (GOLD analysis project Ga0302288, IMG submission 194549) | Peat permafrost microbial communities from Stordalen Mire near Abisko, Sweden - III_Fen_N1_1 | ecosystem: Environmental > Terrestrial > Soil > Wetlands > Permafrost | place: Sweden: Abisko...
CGAATTACCTTAAAAACGACTCGGTTTACCTTCGGGTTTCGTGTCGCGGTGTAGAATATTTTCTCGTAAAAAATAATTTAAAGAAAGGTAGCCGGCTGTTTTCGGTATTGGCAACCCAACTCCCTGAAGGCATTATTGCCATTACTTTTCTCGACAGCAATGCAAAACCGGTAGCTGAAAGGTTGGTCTTTAACCAAAGACCAGAAGACCGGATAAACATTTCGCTTTCGACCACCGAGTCAACTTATTTGCAGCGCGACCCTACCGAACTGCAAATTGAAACCACCAGCAACGACGGACGCCCACTTAAAACGAACCTTTCAGTACTGGTATTGAATAAAGGTGAATTGGGGCAAATTCAGGATTTGCGACAGAATATCCTGACGTATTTCCTGCTAAACTCCGATTTGAAAGGCCAAATTGAAAACCCTGCCTATTACTTCAGCAAAGATAATGTCAGGCAAGTCGGACTCGACAACCTGCTGCTCACCCAGGGATGGCGGAAATACCTGTACACAAAACCAGTGGATAGGTTTGACTTCCAGCCAGAAGAAGGTCTGACAGTATCGGGGAGCGTTGGCGGATTGCTTGCACAAAGGAAAAAGAAGAGCGGCATAGGTTTAATTTTGGCAAAAATGGGTAAAAATTCAAATTTTCAAACCCAAAATAGCGACAGTCTTGGAAGGTTCAGATTTTCTATCGACGATGAATATGGCCCCAACCAGAATTTCCTGATACAAACAACCAATAAAAAGGGGCAGCAGAAAGATTACACCATAACACTTGACGAGAAAATAGCTCCGAAAGTGCCGTTTATCCAAGACAATCCGATTGAAAAGGCAGATAGTGTAGTACACAAATTAGTGGAAAAAAATGTGGCGCGCAAAAATATCGACAATGAATTTAAGCTCTCTTCAGGTGATATTTTGTTGGACGAAGTAGTAGTAAAAACATACAAAATTACCCCACAGCGCCAAAAAGTAATGGAAAAGTGGGGAAGCCCAAAAACAGTGATCGAAGGTGAAGAGATTCAGAAAAAAGAGGAAAAATGGTCGTATGGTTTGTATAGCGTTCTTTTGTTTAATTACGGCGACAAGCTTAATGTTTTTAGAACCGGCGCCGGTTATTTGTACGCTTTCGTGAATAACGAAATCACTTTGGTAGTAGTTGACGGCATACCAGTGAAATATTGGGATTTTCCTCATATTGAGAGTATTCCTCCCAGCGAAGTTAAAAGTTTTGAAATCATTGAAGGTGCAAAGGACTTTCTGAACCTCTATTTGGAAGTATTTCCGCAGGCAAGCGCTGTTGATGCACCAGCATTCGGAAATGTAATTGCCATTTATACCTATGGAGGAAACGGAATTTATGGTATCAGGCAAACCGTAGGCCTTGCCAAAGCCTCGATACCGGTTTTCTCGGAAAGAAAGGAGTTTTATTCACCGAAATATGAGAACCTGCAACCCGATGACTGGTACAAACCCGATTTACGCGCCCTCGTTCACTGGCAACCTCAACTTATAACCGACAGTCTGGGGAAAGCCAAAGCAAAATTTTACAATGCCGATAATTTAGGAAAAATGCAGGTGGTAGTTGAGGCGATTTCCGAAAACGGAAAAATTGGATACCGCGAAATTTTTTACGACGTGAAGCGGAATCCGAAGAACTACAACCAAATGAGTAACCGTTGATATCGTAAGAAAAGGTTGAAAGTAGTTGTTTTTACCACGATCAACCGTTTCTTTTGTGAATACACCTGATTTATGAACCTGTAATTTCTTTTAAAAGCGCCATAGCACTGTCTCTGATTGGCTTCTGCCTGTATCGCCAAATGAAATAACCAATAGTTATAGAAATTGACATAACAGGAATATAAATTGCCTGGATAATCAGAATCCGGGTTAATGGATCCACACCAAACGTTAACAAATGATTGTAAGAAGAAAAACAAAGGCCTAAATCGACCAAAACAACCGGAAGAATTGAAAATTTGGTTTTTCTTTGCCAGAACTGATACCTTTTCACTGCCTCACTCAACATTTCTACTGTTGGAATTCCATAATCGACCGAGCTATACTCGCGATTAAACTTTCTGAAAATAAGTGCAAAAATCAAAAAAGAAAATGCAAAGAAAAACATTCCAAGATTTTGCTGCCATGGCAAATCTGAAAAAATATTTACAACAAAAAGCGTAAGGTATAGTGGTGCAAAAACTAACATAATCACCTGAAACCTCTTGGTTAATTTAGAGTTTCTGGTGTCTTCATCCTTTAGACCGGCAATCAATCCACATAACTCAAGGACTTGCTGATTCAAATTATTTGTTTTCATTTTCTTGATTTTTTAATTATTCAGATTTTGTTTGAGCTGTTCTTTTATCCGATGAATCTTTACGCGCACATTGGGTTCGGTCAACCCAATAACATCGGCAATTTCGCGCATCGAAAGGCCCTCCAGAACAAGCGACATCAATGCTTTGTCAATCACCGACAACAAATTAAGCTGCTCTTGAAGTTGTTCAAAACGATCCTCTTTTTTTATCTTTAACTCAAGTTCATCATCGTCGAGCAAAACATTCAGGTTTTGCGGATCGCTGTCAACCATCAGTTTCATATTCCTGAATGTCTTTCCAGTGAAATTCAACGAGGTATTCACAGCAATACGATAAACCCAGGTACTTATTGCAGAGTCGCCCCTAAAACGATCAAGGCTCTTCCATATATTTACCAGCACTTCCTGGCACATATCTTTCTGGTCCTCATGATTTGGATTGTAATACCGGCAAATGCGCGCTATCCGGTCGCCGTTATCGGCTACAATCTGCTTAAATTGTTCTTCTTTATTTAAACTCATCGGATTCATTTTAACATTTAGTCAGGTTCGACAATGATTGGTTACATTTTTTTCGAGATTAAATTAATAATAATCAAAAAATATTGATCCTTATTTAAAGCCAGTTAATTTCTCACTAAACCTTTCCAAAGCAGATCAAACAGGGTTTTCCATGTTTTTTTGTACATTCACATGAACAAATTCACGTTTTAATCCTTACTTACGTCGATCAACTGCCAGCCTGTACTTATGAGTGAAGAATTAAAATGTATCCATTGTGGAAATTCGTGCGGAAAATCTCCTGTAGTCTTTGAGGAAAATCCATTCTGTTGCTCGGGCTGCTCCACAGTTTACCAGATTCTGAATACCAATCAGCTCAAACAATATTACCAGATTGAACCCATGCAGGGCATCCGGATCGAGGATGAGAAGAAACCGGCTAACGAGACTTATGCTTTTCTCGATCTTGAAAAATTCAAATCCAAAATCCTTATTTTTTCTGAAGGCGGCTTCTCGAAAGTCAGCTTTTTCATTCCGGAAATTCACTGCGCATCGTGCATTTGGCTGTTGGAAAACCTGCACAGACTGAATCAGGGCGTCATTCAATCGGTCGTTAATTTTCCGAAGAAGGAGATTAACATTACCTTCCGTGAAAACGAAATTTCGCTCCGAAAGTTAGTTGAATTGCTAGTGAGCATCCACTACATTCCTGAAATTAGCCAGCACAGCATCGACAAACCCTCGACCGACCAGTCAGACAAAAAACTATTCATCAAAATCGGGATTGCCGCGTTCAGTTTTATGAATGCGATGATCTATCATTTCCCGCAATACCTACCCGGGCACGAGTTTCTGGAACCAGATATCCGCCGGATGTTCGGCTGGTTGAGCGTTGCGCTTGCCATTCCTGCCTTGACTTACAGTGCCAGCGACTATTTCCTCACTGCATACAAAAGCCTGAAAAAAGGAATTATCAGTATCGATTTGCCCATTGCATTAGGACTGATCACACTTTTTACTCAAAGTTTGGTTGAAATTATTTCAGGAAAAGGAATTGGATACATTGATTCACTGACTGGACTAGTTTTCTTTTTGCTTATTGGCCGCTGGTATCAGGGAAAAACATATCAGGCACTTTCGTTCGAACGCGATTACAAAACCTATTTTCCGCTGGCCGTGACCCAGATTACCGAAACAGGAAACCAAACCATTGCTTTGGAAGATTTGAAAGCAGGCGACCGGATTCTGGTTCGAAATCAGGAAATTGTACCGGCCGATTCTATTCTGATGAGCGAATCGACCAGTATTGATTACAGTTTTGTTACGGGCGAATCTATGCCCGTAACAAAAACGGCAGGCGATTTCGTTTTTGCAGGAGGACGTCAAATCGGAAACGCCATTGAACTTACCATCGAAAAGGAAGTTCAGCAAAGCTATCTGACTCAGCTCTGGAATCAAGCCGAAAATCCGTATTCTGCGAACGACAAGCTGAACACAATTATCAATCATGTCAGCCAATCTTTTACCATTGTAATTGTGTTCATTGCAATTAGCACAGGCATTTTCTGGTATTTCAATAAACCAGAAATTGCATTATTTGCCTTCACTTCAGTGCTGATTATTGCTTGCCCATGCGCTTTGGCACTTACCGTTCCATTTACTTTTGGAAGCACAATGCGCCAGTTTGGCCGGAGAGGTTTTTACCTGAAAAACACAGCAGTGATTGAACATCTATACAAAGTTGATACAGTAGTTTTCGACAAAACAGGCACCATTACCAATGCAAAACTATCCGACATCCATTTTATAGGCAAGGAATTAAATCCTGAAGAATTGCTTATGATTAAATCATTGGTATTTCATTCCTCTCATCCACTAAGCAAAACCATATTTAATTTTATTGAAGGTGAAAAATTGCTTGAGGTAAGCGATTTTCAGGAAATTCCTTCGCTTGGAATTTCAGGAAAAATAAACGGGATGAAGCTAAATATTGGCTCGAAATACTTTGTCAGTGGCGATAAAAAGGAAAGCGAAAACCTAAAGACCGAGGTTTGGGTTTACCTAAACGATTCGGTTGCAGGCTATTTTCAGCTTGAAAACGAATATCGCCACGGATTGGGTGAATTGATTCAAAAGCTACGAAAAACCCACGAACTTCATCTGTTGACCGGCGATAATGATGCAGAGAAAACCAATCTGCTTCACATTTTCGGATCAGAAAAAAACCTTCATTTTAACCAAACGCCAACCGATAAGTTAAATTACATCCGGAATTTACAAAAACGGGGTAAAAAGGTTTTAATGATTGGCGACGGACTAAATGATGCTGGGGCCCTGAACGAAAGCAATGTTGGCATTGTGGTCGCCGACAATGTGTTCAACTTTTCGCCAGCTTGCGATGCCATCCTTCAATCGGACAAGTTTGCCAGTCTGGATAAATTCTTGCGATTTACTCACCGGAGTAGGCGCGTCGTTTATGCAGGTTTCCTGATTTCATTAATATACAATCTTGTGGGCTTATCGTTTGCTGTTCAAGGCATATTGACTCCGATTGTGGCTGCCATTTTGATGCCAATTAGTTCAATATCGGTGGTGGTCTTTGCGAGTTTTTCAGTAAGTTTATCAGCAAAAGTGTTTAAATTTTAAAGAGATAGATATGTCTGTTGTTTTCGTATTGGTTTTTGTGGCAATAATCATGGCCGGTGCATTTTTAATCGCTTTCATTTGGTCGGTCAAAAATGGACAGTATGAAGATACCTACACCCCATCGGTCAGGATGTTATTCGATGATCCCCCCTTGAAGGAGCCAGTTAGTGAAGACCAAAGTGCAAAGGGGAAAACAAGCAAAGAGGACATTGCTTCGGAAAAAAGAAACCCGAAACCTGAAACCAACAACTCGTAACAACAAAAAAACTAAACACATCAATATGGAATTACAGAAGTTTTCGTACGACAACCGCATGACCCGGAACTTTGCGATTGCAACCATTGTCTGGGGTGTTGTTGGCCTATTGGCTGGATTACTGATTGCTCTTCAGATTTTTATTCCTGCAATGAATTTCGGATTGGAGTTTACCACATTTGGGCGAACCCGTCCGGTTCACACCAATGCAGTAATTTTTGCCTTCGTCGGAAATGCGATTTTTACAGCCGTGTATTATTCGTTGCAGCGATTGCTGAAAACCCGAATGTACAGCGAAACCCTCGGCAAAATCCATTTTTGGGGTTGGCAGGCCATTATTGTTGCAGCGGCAGTCACACTCCTTTCCGGATTCACGGTTGGCAAGGAATACGCCGAACTGGAATGGCCTATTGATATTGCCATTACCTTAATTTGGGTAGTTTTTGGATGGAACATGTTCGGAACTATTTTGCAACGCCGTACGAGCCACATTTACGTCTCCATTTGGTTTTACATTGCTACCTGGGTAACGGTTGCCGTTCTGCATATCTTTAACTCACTGGCAGTACCGGTTAGTTTCATGAAAAGTTATACCCTCTATGCCGGAATTCAGGATGCTTTGGTACAATGGTGGTACGGTCATAATGCAGTAGCATTTTTCCTGACAACTCCTTTCCTTGGTATGATGTATTATTTTGTTCCTAAAGTATCCGGACGCCCGATTTATTCATACAAACTTTCAATTGTTCACTTCTGGTCGCTCATTTTCCTGTACATATGGGCAGGCCCGCACCATCTGTTGTATAGCTCGTTACCTGACTGGCTTCAAGCGTTGGGAACCACATTTTCGGTAATGCTCATTGCACCAAGCTGGGGCGGTATGATCAACGGATTGCTTACGCTGCGCGGTGCCTGGGATAAAGTACGGCGCGATCCAATCCTGAAAATGTTTGTGGTTGGTATTACCGCCTACGGAATGGCAACTTTCGAAGGGCCAATGCTGTCGTTCAAAACAGTAAATGCCATCAGTCACTTTACCGACTGGACCATCGGTCACGTTCACATTGGCGCACTGGGCTGGAACGGGATGCTGACTTTTGGTATGATTTACTGGTTGGTACCTCGACTTTATAATACAAAACTATATTCAATAAAGCTGGCCAATATCCATTTCTGGTTGGCTACTTTGGCCATCGTTTTTTATGCTGTTCCTCTTTATATCGGTGGAATTACCCAAGCCTTGATGTGGAAACAATTCACTCCGGACGGATTCCTGATGTATCCGAATTTTCTGGAAACAGTTACCCAGTTGATTCCGATGTACACCATCAGGGCATTTGGTGGTGCGTTGTATGTTACCGGCTTCCTGATTTTGGTATTCAACATCGTGAAAACCATACAGGCAGGTTCGTTTGTTGCTGAAGAAGAAGCACAGGCTCCGGCCTTGCATTCCGAATCAGAATTGAAGACTCAATCGGAAACCTGGCATCGCTTCCTGGAACGTAAACCCATCCGCTTCCTTATTTTCGCAACTATTGCCATTTTAATTGGTGGAATTGTAGAAGTGATTCCAACCTACCTGATTAAATCGAATATACCAACCATCACCAGCGTAAAACCATACACTCCGCTCGAATTGCAGGGAAGAGATATTTACGTCAAAGAAGGTTGTTACAACTGTCACTCGCAAATGGTAAGGCCATTTCGATCGGAAACCGAGCGTTACGGCGAATATTCCAAAGCAGGCGAATCGGTTTACGATCATCCCTTCCAGTTTGGATCGAAACGTACCGGACCCGATTTGGCACGCGAAGGTGTAAAATCCGGTAAGCTTTATAAACCCAATGCCTGGCATTACAACCATTTTGTAGATCCACAAAAGATGAACCAGGCTTCCATCATGCCCAAATACCCTTGGTTAGCTAAAAAGGAAATCGATATTCAATCGACACCGGCAAAAATCAGGGCCATGAAAGTTTTGGGAGTCCCCTACCCCGATAATTACGAACAGCAAGCCATTGTGGATTTAAAAGCTCAGGCCGATAGTATTGCCAAAGATCTCGGTGCAAACGGTATTCAAACCAATAGCAATCGAGAAATCATTGCATTGATTGCTTACATTCAGCGATTGGGTGTTGACATCTCGAATAAACCACTAAAGAAATAGCCATGTATAAAGAAACCCTCAACAGCATATTGAATGTGGAAGTTTATGCCATTATAGGCTTCTTCATTTTCTTCACCTTTTTCATTTTTGTTTCTATTCAGGCCTATCGGATGAAAAAGGAAGAAGTTGACCAAATAAGCCAATTACCACTGGAAGATTCGGTTTCCGGAGATATAAAAACAGGAAACGAAAATAAATGATCAGTTCCATAAAATTACCATTCAACCAAAATACTGAACTATGCATGCAAATGACGACGATAAATTGAACGAGCCACACGAAGTTGATGATGCAAATCAAATTAAATTTTTCGGAGGACACGAAGAATACGACGGCATAAAAGAACTTGATAATCCGCTACCGCCCTGGTTAAAGTATATCTTTTACATTACTATCATCATTTCTTTCGCCTACCTGATGCGGTTGGTCGTTTTTAAAGACGACACCATCATTCAGAAAAAGGAATATTCGAAAGAAATGGCAGCTGCACGGGCTAAAACCGAAGTTGCAGTAAAAGAAGAGGCAGTAAAAACTGCCGCGCAACCAGCCTTGACTGAGGACCAAATACTTGCCGGAGGGAAAGTTACTTTCGACAAAATCTGTTATGTATGTCATGGAAAATTTGGAGAAGGTTTGGTTGGACCAAACTTTACAGATGATTACTGGATACATGGCAATCGTCCGGAAGACATGAAAAAAGTAATCGTTGATGGTGTGATTGATAAAGGAATGCTTTCGTATAAAAGTCAGCTTAGCGGCAAACAAATTGATCAGGTTATAGCCTATATTTTGAGTTTACATGGAACCAATCCCCCCAATCAAAAAGCTCCACAGGGAGTGAAAATTGCTAAAAATTAGTATTAATTCATGGAAAACCCTGAAGATTACCAGGAATCAACATTCAGAGACAGACCGACCACTTTCAATAAAGAGGGTAAGCGGCTTTGGCTGTTCCCCAAAATGCCGAAAGGAAAATTATACAATATCCGGAGGCTAATTGCCTGGTCATTGCTGGCATTCTTTTATCTGGCACCTTTTCTGAAATTTAGGGAAGAACCATTAATTTTTCTGAATTTTCTGGAACGAAAATTTGTATTATTTGGCAGCACATTTTACCCACAGGATTTTTATTTACTGGTACTCGCAATAATAGCACTCGTTGTTTTTATCGTATTGTTTACAGTAATCTATGGAAGGATATTCTGTGGCTGGGTTTGTCCACAAACCGTTTTTCTTGAATTTTTGTATCGACCCATTGAGTATTTGATCGACGGTGATTCGAGTGAGCAACAAAAACTGGCCAATCAGGATATGGACGCCACAAAAGTTTTGAAACGAATACTGAAACATGGCATTTACCTGATCATTTCGTTTTTCACTATCCTTACTTTTATGGCTTATGTAATTGGCTCTGGCGAGGTAGGCCAAATACTGAAAGACTGGCCAATTGAAGGATTTGGAATTTTGATGGGCGTTTTAGCCTTTACCGGAGCACATTATTTTGTTTTTGCATGGTTCCGCGAGCAGGTTTGCACCATGGTTTGTCCATATGGACGCTTGCAGGGAGTTATGCTCGATCTCAATACCATTTTGGTGGCCTACGACTACAAGCGCGGCGAACCACGGGGCAAAGGAGAAAAAGGCGATTGTATCAATTGTCGTAAATGTGTGGCTGTTTGCCCGACCGGTATCGATATCCGCAACGGAACACAATTAGAATGTATCAACTGCACCGCTTGTATTGATGCCTGTAATTCGGTGATGAGCGTAATAAATAAACCCTCAGGACTCATCCGTTTTGCTTCCGAAAAATCAATTTCAGAAGGACAAAAGGTTAAGTTTAACGCCCGGGTAATCGCATATTCGGCAGTGTTATTTTCGTTGCTTATTCTAATCACTTATTTGTTTACCATGCGTGGAAGCTTTGAAGCACACATCATTCGCGCGCAGGGAACCATGTTTCAGGAATATGGGTCAGATCGTTACAGCAACCTTTATAATCTTGAATTGGTTAATAAAACGAATTCGGAAGTTAAAATCGCTTTAAAATTATTGTCTCCTGAAGGTGAAATTAGGATGATGGGCGATTCGCTTCAGGCAGAAAAGGGCGAAGTTGCCCAGCGTAATTTGCTTATTGTTCTGAAAAAAACAGATGTAAAATCGTCGAATAATCATTTGGAGATTGGTGTGTATGAGGACGGAAAGTTGATTAAAAAGATTTCATCCACTTTTGTCGGGCCTAATTCGCTTGACACAAAGCCATGATGAGTCTCGAACTTGAAATTTGGAACCTGAAACCTGGAATTCAAAACTATGAAGATAAAAATCAATTGGGGAACTGGTATCGTAGTTGCATTGGTTGTGATGATCGGAGGAATGATTTTTCTGGTTTCGATTGCCATTAGGCAGGATTATGATTTGGTCGATAACGATTATTACCAAAAATCGGTCAATTTCCAACAGCACATTGAAGAGGTAAAAAATACGGCAGCGCTTTCTGAAAAGATTCGGCTTGAACAAACTGACGATTCACTTAAATTGATTTTTCCTAAACTTTCTACGATCTCGGATTATTCGGGGAATATTCATTTTTACAGTCCGGTTGAAGAAAAACGAGATGAAACCATCAAGCTGAAACTAACGGATAATTTCACTCAACTAATTGGATTGAAAGGCTTAAAAAGTGGTAGATATACCGTCAAAATAGACTGGTCGGCAAACAAGGTTTCGTATTATCAGGAAGAGGAAATTGTGGTAAACAATGATCAGTCACAGTAAGCATCAACAATGTTACGAGATACGAGTTTCAGGACAATCAACCTGTAAACAGAAACCCGGAACGTTGAACATTAGGCTAAAACTTTAAACTATTAGAATGGATTTCATAACTCCTTTAACCATCGGCTTATTCGGTAGCTTTCACTGTATCGGGATGTGTGGCCCAATTGTAGTGGCGTTACCATTGAAAAAATACAATCTGATTTCAAAAATTACCGGAACATTTCTCTACAATTCCGGTAGAGTTTATACTTACACCATTATTGGTATTTTATTCGGATTACTTGGTCGTGGAATTAGTCTGGCCGGATTTCAGCAATGGACATCAATCTTACTTGGTATCGCAATGATAATAAGCGTATTATTCCCATTTTTCTTTCGCGAAAAAATTACCATTGGAAACTTATTCAGCGGGTTCGCTTCACAATTGATTATCAGCCTGAAGAAACTTTTCACTGATCGCTCATATTCTTCACTTCTGATGATTGGAATCCTGAATGGATTGCTGCCCTGCGGACTGGTTTACATGGCTGTTGCAGGTGCAATCAGTTCCGGAGGGGTTTTTAGCGGCGCCCTTTTTATGATGCTTTTCGGAATTGGAACAATACCATTATTGATGCTGGCAACCTTGGCAAGCGATGCTATCAGCCAGCGTGTTCGTTTAAAGATGCAGCGAGTTGTTCCGTACTTTGTTTTCATGCTTGGAATTTTATTTATTCTGAGAGGCATGTCATTGGGAATTCCATTCGTGAGTCCACCTTCTGAAAAACTGGCACCAAAAGCTGCGATTGAAAAGAAGATGATGTAAATAAATCGAGTTTCAAAAACTGTTCAGAAATTGACAAGT
>Ga0302288_1002252_pt1 | contig 11518 bp, 5 predicted proteins | sample III_Fen_N1_1_FD_194549 | JGI IMG/M metagenome (GOLD analysis project Ga0302288, IMG submission 194549) | Peat permafrost microbial communities from Stordalen Mire near Abisko, Sweden - III_Fen_N1_1 | ecosystem: Environmental > Terrestrial > Soil > Wetlands > Permafrost | place: Sweden: Abisko...
GTATGCTGCAGTAAGGTTTTCATCTGAGGTATCCAGACTTGAACCAGCATGTTCCAGACGATTTTCATAAGCACCAAGAGTTGAACGGACACCAGAAATATAGTTAACTGCATCCCCCATCTTATCAAGCGAACTTCTGGCACCATCTGCCGTACTCACATCAATCTTATCAATACCTATACTTTGCAACGAAATAGTTGGAATCCTTACTTCCAGAACCTGACCTTCGTTAGCACCAATCTGAAGGCGCATAGCACCAATACCTGTCATATCCAGATCAGCTGTTGTAGCTACAGTCGCAGGGTCAATAGTAACTTTAACTTTAAAATCATTATCACCGGTATAAGTTATGGTTTTTCCATCTGATACTGCTGTTAATCCTGGTATTGCCGTACCGTCTGAATTTGTAAGATCTGCTGAAGCATCCGTGTAAGTACCGTCGGCATTTAGAACACTTGGTATAATACTGGTAAGACTGTATGTAGCTATTTTAACAGAATCAGAATAATAGTCAACACTTATTCCTGATTCGCTGCTATATGCTTTCAAATCAAAGGTTCCATCTAGAAGACTTTGTCCATTGAACTCTGTATCTTTTGAGATTCTTGTTATTTCTTCCTGTAACTGGGTTACCTCAGCTTTTACTGCTGTTCTGTCAGCGCTAGTACAGGTTCCATTAGACGCCTGAACTGCAAGTTCATTAATTCTCTGAATCATGTCCTGAATCTCTGCCAGTGCTCCATCTGCAGTTTCTACAACAGATATTCCGTCACTTGCATTCTGGGTAGCCGTACTAATCCCTTCCAGTTGTGCATTCATTCGTTTTGATATGGCAAGTCCTGCCGGATTATCTTTTGCATGATTAATTTTTAAACCCGAAGATAAACGTTCTGTGGCTTTTGATAAAGCATTATCAGTTCTCTTTAGTGCATTGTTGGTGATATTGGCTGCAATATTGTAATTAACTCTCATGTATACACCTTCCTTTTATTAGATTGAATATTCTTTTTTTTTATATTCTGTACTTCTATAGATTCTGAATTGCTATAGATTCTGAATTGCTATAATAAAAGCTTTTGCTATTTCATATAACTCTTTTGTAGAAACTGCATTTATTTCACTTTCAGAATCGCTGTTATTCTGAAGAGATGAATTATTGGAGTCTGTAATCTGGGAAGTTGTATCTCCACTTCCACCCATATCTGTTTTATCGGAAGGAATGTCTTCCTTCTGAAGTGCATTTCCCATATTAAGTGAAAATGAAGAAGTCTTTGTCTGAGAAATATTACTTGAAAAATTGTTAATATTTAAATTTTTAGAGTAAACAAACTGAAGTTCTGAAACATTTCTGCTTTCCGTAGTCAGTTCTTCATAAAGTCTTCCTTCCATTTGCTTTAATTCATCTATCCCCGATTTGCTTGTGCCTGCAATATATCCTGTTACCTGATTGTCTTTACAGGTAAACTGAGCAGCAACACTGCCTAATTTATCTGTTTCCAACGTACAGGTTACCTTTCCTGTTTCATCTGAATCTAGGTCTGCATGGACAATTTTTAAATTAATGGAAGTAATTTCGTTATTAATTTTAAGAGGTATCTCATAGTTTTCTTCTTTGGCCATTTGATTTGCAAAAGATATCTGCTTATGAGAGAGTGCAATTGCTTTTAAATCAATAGCAGTAACTCCTTCACTGTCTGCTGCCTGGCTTAATACCACATCTGTTGTTTTTTTCATATTTTCATAAGCACTTTTCGCTGACACTTCATCTGTCATGCTGTTATGAAGTTTATACATTGCCTGATTTAGCTGATCTTCAAGGGACAAGCTACTCTGGGTTTCTGTATTTTCCTCTTCTTCATCCACATCACCAGCGTTTTCGCTATCTGTAGTTTCTGCAAGATTAAATATTTTTTTGAAAGCATCTCCCCGATTGTTCATAAGATAGTCTGCGCTCAAAAGATTATTTGCAGTTACAGGAATATTATAGTTAAGTAAAGTCTGCAAAGTAGTATCGTCAATTTCCCTTATAGAACGGATGTCCTCCAGATTGCTCTGATTATATTCCTGTTCCTGCTGCTGATTTACTTCCTGATTATTCAGAGCCTGAGCAAATTGTTCCAGAGTTGTGTCCTCAGTCAGGCTGATATTCTTTAATTTTTCCGGTTCCAGACTGGAATATACCTGTTTGGCCAATTTTTCTTCATACGAATTGGTAAAAGCAGAATTTATCTGGTCTGAAATGGATGCGGTGGAACTGGCAACTGTATTTGTTATGCCTCCAAAATCATCGTCTACAGAATAATCCATACCTTTTGCATTATTACTTCGTACTGCCGAAAGAAGATTTTTTAAATTTACCTGGGCTCCCTGATTTATCAGGCTTCCAACTGCCGCTCCGTCTGATTTTTCAATTTGTCTAAAAAGTCTGTAAATTCCTACATAAGATTTTTTTTCTTCCGGAGTGATATCGCTATTTTTTTCAAGCTTATATAAAAATTTGCTGTACTTTTCTGTTTCTTCTTCTGTTGTACTATCCGATAAATAGGTGTCCAGTTCTTCCATATCCATATTTAATGGATTTTTACCATCTCGTATTAACTGTAGAGTTGCTGCAGGTGTCATTTTTTCCACAACACTATTAACGGTAAGTTCAGCCGACTTTACTGTTTCAATATTTTCCTGGTTAATTTCCATCTGATTATATCCCAGAATACGGACTGCTTTGCGATTTGCCTCAGTGGTATCCATATTTACATTATCTAACAAATCGTCAACATTACGGAAAGCCTTTTTAATAGAATCACCTAAATCGCTTCTTGGGGCAGTCATCAATGCCTCGTAAGTCTGATTAGCTGCCGCATAAGTACTTTTTAGAATAGTTCCCTGAGTATAAATATTATTTAACGTAAATGAAGATGTAGAGGACGTGAGAGATACGCTGGATTCGGTTGCAGTTGTTGCACTACTGGAATCATATTGTATTTTACCCAGCACTGCCGCAGGAAGTGTTGGTATTTCCTTTATTTTTCCAAGTGTCTCCTCGTATTCATCACTTAATTTTTCAAGTTCAGTATCGGAATCTGTGCCAAATAAAATCTGTTTTTGCTGTTTTTCAACCGCTTTAAGATCCTCTACTAATTTTGCCAGATCCGTAGTTTCGATAGAATAACCACTTTTTAATAATGTATAATTTGCACCGGCTGTCATGGTAAGGCGTATTTCTGCCAGCTGTCTCTTTGCTGTTATGGTACTTAGGTTATCTTCAGCCACGGATGTATCTGAAGAACCGGAAACCTGGGCGACTAAAGTCTGGGCTATTACTGCTGTCTGGGCTGCTGTTGAAGTCTGAATTGTTCCTAGGGTCTGTGCTGCTGTTGAGGTTTGGGTTGCTCCTGCCTTCTTAGTTGTTGCTGAAGATTCATTCTTAGATGCCGTCTGTGCTGTTGTGGTCTGAGTTGAATTTTTTGCTGACATGGCTGCCAGAATTGACTGCATAGCTTTTTTCAGGTTACGTATATTTAAGGGTTGATTTTTACTTACGGTTTCATCAACTGCTTCATCTGTTATATTTGACACGTCTGTCACAATATTTGCAGCCTGTTCAGCAAGTCCTGTACTGTTATTTAGTAATGCTTCTGATGCTGATTTCCCATCAGCTATGGAACTTGCAATAGATGCAAGCACCGTGTCCTGATTGAGTGGAAAAGAAATGGAATTTAAAGTATCAAGGGATGAAAAAGTGGAAGTTGTAAGAGGTATTCCTTTTTCAATTACCCATTTTGCTTCTGTAAGGGTATCCTCATTCACTTCGCTTCCGGCATCCTGTATCACTTTTTCCATCTGAGGTTGCAACTGCTGCCAATTATAATTATCTGCTTTTTTTGCATAATAGCCCGGCATTTCATCAGCATAATAACCTTTCGTCTGTTTAGTCTGGCTGGAAGCGGCACTATACTGAGCCATGTAAACCTGGTCAATAGAAGCCTCTTTGTTATTGGTTACAAGATATTTTTTTGCTCCTTCACTGATACCGGTAAGTTCATCTGCTTTTTTGTATGCACTTGCTGCATCTGCTACAGTTTCTGGAGTGACAGCAGCGTCAGCCTGTTGCAGGCTTGATGCAATTTTCTCCGCAAGGCCTGCATTTCCAGTTACTTCTTTCAGGGTTTTCACATCCAGATTATCGTTATAGCCTTTTATATCCACCCCTGACTGTGCCAGGGTTACTTTAATTTTATCTATTATAGTTACTGCTTTTTTAATTTCCGTATCACCCGGATTATATCCTTCTTCTTGAAGCTTTGAAAAATCTTCTTCTGACATGGAGCTGGACATAACTGTCATATAATCTCTCTGGGTAGCAACGTCATTAGCTGAAGCGGCCTGCATCAGATCCTCGGTGGTCATATTCTGTCCCTGATATGCTTTGTTATCCGGTCCAAAACCAGAAGTATCCAGGGTATACGCCTTTGATACTTCTGATTTCTGATTGGTTGAGGAAGCAGTTTGTTGTTTTATCTCGTTTTTTATGTTGCTTAAATTGCTGGTTTTATTATCTATAATCTGAGAACTGGTAAGATTTTCTAAGTTTAAGCTCATGGATTTCCTCATTTCTCGCTTGCCAAAAAGGATGAATGATTTTTCATCATTCACCCTTTATTTCGGCTAAATCTTATAATTTCTTAACCTTTAAAACAGAAATACTACTGCAGTATAGGCGGGCAGATCAAATTTGATGGAATAATCCCTGAAATCACATATGATTTTTTCAGTGGAAATTGTTTCCGGAATCACTGCACCATTGCCTCCAAAACGCACATCATCGCTGTTTAACAGAAGTTTGTGCTTTGCTTTAGCCAGTGTTCCCACTCGGAAATCTTTTCGTTCAATAGGTGTCATATTCAGAACAAACAGTAGATTCGTTTTTCCATTTTCGCCTTTACGAACAAAACTGTAAATACTCCTGTCCGCATCGTCTACATTTATCCACTCAAAACCAAACCAGTTATTGTCGTTTTCGTACATACAAGGATATTTTAAGTAAAGATTCAACAGTTCTTTTACATATTCTTTCATACCATTGTTAAGGTCTTCTTTTAGCAGGAACCAATCAAGTTCACGTTCTTCGCTCCACTCCCGCTCCTGTGCAAATTCCTGACCCATGAATAAAAGTTTCTTACCGCTGTGTCCAAACATATAAGTATAACCCACTCTCAGGTTTGCATACTTATCTATTTTATATCCCGGCATTTTATTTACCATAGAACATTTCAAATGAACCACTTCGTCATGAGAAAGAGGGAGAATATAATTCTCACTGCTGTTATAGCTCATGGCAAAAGTCATTGCATAATGATTATTTCTTCTAAAAAGTGGATCCAGTTTCATATATTCACAAAAATCATGCATCCATCCCATATTCCATTTAAAAGAAAATCCAAGACCACCTTCAGAGGTTTTTCCCGTTACCATTGGCCATGCAGTAGATTCTTCTGCTATCATCATGGTTCCCGGAAATTTTCCTATCACCACAGAATTCAAATGTCTGAAAAATTCTATGGCATCCAGGTTTTTATTTCCACCGTACATGTTGGCTATCCACTGTCCGTCTTTTTTTCCATAATCCAGATATAGCATGGAAGCAACTGCGTCCACTCTAAGTCCATCCACATGAAATTCCTTTACCCAGTAAATAGCGTTGGCTATCAGGAAATTACGAATTTCGGTTTTTCCATAATTAAAGATTTTGGTGCCCCAGTCAGGATGTTCTCCCATTTTTGGATCCGGATGTTCATACAATGCCTGTCCATCAAATTCCGCAAGTCCATGTGCATCTTTTGGAAAATGTGCAGGTACCCAGTCTAATATCAACCCTATCTTGTTGATATGAAGAGTATTTACAAGGTATTGAAAATCCTCTGGCGTTCCATATCTTGCTGTAGGGGCATAGTAACCTGTAACCTGATATCCCCAGCTACCATCAAAAGGATATTCTGCGATTCCCATTAATTCCAAATGGGTAAATCTCATTTCCTTTAGATAACTAACAATTTTATCGGCAAATTCTCTATAATTATAAAAACCCTCTTCACCATTAGGATGTCTCATCCAGGAACCCATATGACATTCATATATGGATAAAGGTTCATTCTGCATATTCTTTTTACTTCGCTTTTCTACCCAGTCTGTATCTGTCCACACAAAATGTTCGATATCACAAACAACAGAAGCAGTATTGGGACGCATTTCTGCCTGATTTGCAAAGGGATCTGCTTTATATAATTTTTTGCCTGTTTGTGTATAGATCAGATATTTATAGACAGCACCTTCTAAAACACCTGGAATGAAAAGTTGATAAATTCCTCCGGTTCCCATTTTTTCCATTGGATGAGAGCTTTCGTTCCATTCATTAAAATTGCCGATTACAAAAATTTTATCTGCATTAGGTGCCCATACGCCAAAATAAGCTCCCTCGGTACCATTCAGTTCGCAGGGATGAGCTCCCAGTTTTTTGTATATTCCATAATGGTTTCCCTGTCCAAATAAATATTGGTCAGTTTCCGTAATAATTATATTTTCTTCTGTAGCCTTAATCCAGAGTTTCTTTTTTGCAGCCTTACCCAGCCCAGTCACATTTGCATCCGACATATAATATCTCCCATCTCGATGATTTATTTAGTCAATTATCCCAAAAGCCAGCCAACTTATAATATAAAAGTGCTCCAAAATATTTCTACTTTGAAGCACATAAAGTACCTTAATCTCTGATATCCATTTTTTAGTAAAAGTCTTTTTCCCGCAAGATAATCATGTCTTCTTTATCATATCTTTTTGCAACCAGTACATCAAGGAAATGACTGATACTGAAACGATTAGCATGGTTAATGGCTTCCTCAACTATTTCTCTTACTTCAGCTATGGTTACTGCATGGCAGTTGGTCTGCATATCTTCAATTCTGGTATATAATGCAAGAACTCCAAATTCATCAATTGCGTATTCCTTTTGCTTAGCATAGTCTTTTGCATACGCAATCAAAGCATCATTATTCAATTCGGCTATATCTATTTTTGAAGTAAAAAAATTGGAAAGCTTAGGAGCTCTTTCAAATAATTTTTTCATATTCTTCTTAGTATCTTCTAAAATAAGAATAATTCCACGTTTTTCCTGATCCAGAGATTTGCACATGGTCGCCGTTGTTGTATCGGATAAATTTCCTGCCTGTTCAATAATCAGGGCGCCGTTATGTAGTTTAACCATGGTAGTGTCAAAATCTTTTGTATTTAATGCATCTCCTGTTATTTTAGCTACTTTTCCAGAAAAATTTGCATTAGAGGTCTGAATCAGTTTTACAATATTCTTTGCCAGTTCTACTGTTCCTGCACCTTTTTCTCCTGTAATAATTACATTTCCGGTATAAGCTGCAAGATTGATATTATCTATCGCTTCCACAATCTGTTTCTTTGCTTCTTTGGACTGGGCAAAGGAACCAAATAATTTCTTTTCATCAGGTGTAAAATGACGGATTTTTCCAGTAGCGGCTACGATGACAGCTTCTAGTGTTTCAGGAATTACCGGTTTTGGAATTTCGGGGGCTATAACTGCCACAGGTTCTTCTTCATATCCATCTTCATCTTCGGTAAAAGCAGATTCTCCAGAGTTATTCTCCATGGTCTCATCCACCGGGTTTTCTTGAATCTGATCAAGTTCCTCAATTTCAGTTATTGTTTCCAGAACACAATCATCACAGACTTTATCCCCTGAATTTCCTGCTATTCCACCGTGAGTATACTCATTCTGGATTTTCACCAGATAATCTTCTTCCGTAGCAACTTCCTGATCATCGCTTACTGCATTTGTCATCTCAGTTTCAGCTTCGTCAGTTTCATCAAACTCATAAAGTGTTTCCATAGTATCTTTTGCTTCATTGTTAATTTCATCTAGCTGGGCAAGAATTCCGGTTTTGGAAGCCATGTCGAAATCAGTAAAAAGTGGACCCGTCTGTTGCAGAACACGCTGTCTCACATCTTCCATACGCTTCTGCTCGTTTTCTTTTTTCATACGTTCCCATTCAGCCATTACTTCTGCAATGCTCATCTGTCCCGTAATCTGCTTTTCAATTTTTTCTGCTTCCGTCAAGGCAAGCGTAATCTGTCCATCATATTCCTGGGCTAAAAGTCTGTCAAAGCCATTTTCTTTAATAGCCGAAAACAGATTAGACTGTACTGCTACTAAATTGCTTTCACTTTTTTTGGTGATTTCTTTCATTTCATCCCGTTTTGCACTTTGTGCCTTTTCTTCCCGGATGGACTCTACTGAAACACGCACGGCCGGTTTTTCGTTCATCACCTGCTCCAGTGTTTTTTCTTCATCTGCCAGAATATCTTCTATGAGAATCTCTTCATGCTCCTGAATTCCAATCTTATTAAGAGAATTGGTATCTCCGAAAAATACTTCTGTAGCTACTTTTTCTGCTGCCTGCTCTAGTTTCATCTGAGTAAAATCATCAACTTCTTTTTCTTCAGCTGCCTGGCTTGCCGAACTGTCATCAAAAGATTCCTGTCCAAAAGCAGGATTTAATAATTCTTTCATGCTTTCAGCCAGTTCTTTTTGAAGATTTATGGTATCATACTGACCAACATTTACTGTTTTTACATGATAATCAGACTCCGCTGCAGATATTTCTGCTTCCGATGTCTGTGGAATAAAATGATTTATCTTATCAGAATTTTTTTTCTGATTATATTTGTCCTGCTGGGTCGTTGATAAAGGCTGATGAAGCATTTTTAGTTCCATAGCTTTTAACACATATTTTCCGTCACCAAACCATAATATTAACTCATCACATTCTTCGATACACCTGGTTGATAATCCCACTCTATGATACAGGTAGGCAAGTTCATATGCCCATTTTTCCTTATATTCGCGCTTTTTAAATTCTTCTAAGACATTAATTCTTTCTTCCAGACTTACATCCTGCATTTCGTATAAACGGTATTGCAAAACAAAACGTCCCGTATCCTGAGGGGCAATTTGTACAAATTCTTTATAATACTCAATTGCATGAATAACATCACCCATTTTAATAGCTAATTCGCAAAGAGAATAGACTATCATGCGTCCGCCTGGATGGCGATCATATGCAAGTAATAAAATATCTCTGCTTTCTTCAAATCTTCTGTTAATCTTGTACAGATCACTAACGGTACAAAGCATCATTACACTTTTCGCATGGTGCCAGTCTATAGTGTCTGCAATTTCCATAGCTTTCTGATACTCTTTTTCAGAAATTAAATTCTTAATTTCTTCTACTTTTAACTTGTATTCGTACTTATCCAAGGTACTCACCTCACATAATTTTATTCGAAAAAATCTGTATTTCAGATTATAATAAACCCATTATTTTATCTTCCTCAGTGTATCATAGGACATAGGTAATGTCAAAACAAGATTGTCCCGGGTAGCATTTGATACGCCGGAAAAAGAACGGTAATTTTACCGTTCTTTCCCTAAAATATCACTTAATTTTGCAAATTGTTCCAGGGTTAAAGCCTCTCCACGGATGGTAGGGCTTAGACCCATTTTTTCAATGGCCTCCACCACATCTGCTTTAATCAAATTAAGATTAGAAGCATTTGTAAGTCCATTCATCAATGTTTTTCGTCTTTGATTAAAGGACGCTCTAATTAAAGAAAACATATATTTTTCATTTTTTGGCTGCACAGGCGGCTTCTCATATCTGGTAAGTCGGATTACTGAACTTCCCACGTTAGGTCGAGGTATAAAACATCCCGGAGCTACGTTTGCTACCACTTCAGGTTTACTATAAAACTGAACTGCAAGAGAAAGTGCTCCGTAATCTTTTGTTCCAGGACCAACCTGCATACGATCCGCAACTTCTTTCTGAACCATTATCGTTATGCTTTTCAAGGGAACATTACTTTCAAACAATCCCATAATAATTGGAGTTGTAATATAATAAGGAAGATTGGCTACTACCTTAATCGGTCTCCCGTTATTTTTTTCTTCCACAATTTTATTAATATTAACCTTCAAAATATCGTCATTTATAATAGTAATATTATCATATCCACTTAATGTATCCTCTAAAATTGGAATTAAAAATTTATCTATTTCCACAGCCACCACTTCCCTTGCGCTTTCTGCAAGGTACTGAGTCATTGTTCCTATTCCTGGTCCAATTTCCAAAACGCAATCATCTTTTGTGATTTCAGCAGAAGAAATAATTTTTTCAAGAATATTTGTATCTATTAAAAAATTCTGTCCATATTTTTTTTGAATATTAAAATGATATTTTTGCAAAATTTCAATGGTACTGGATGGATTTCCAAGTGTTGCCATTTTATATTTCCCCCATTCTAAAAAGTTGTCTGGCATTCCTGTTGGTAATTGCCACCACATCATCATAAGCCATATTCTTAATAGCTGCAATTTCTTTTGCAACAAATGGCAGATTTAAGGAAGAATTTCGTTTTCCACGGTTTGGTACGGGAGCCAGATAGGGACTGTCCGTTTCCAATAATATTTTTTCTATTGGAACGTATTCGACTACTTCTTTTAGTTTTTTTGCATTATTGAAAGTAACAACTCCACCAATCCCCAGATAAAAATTCATGGACAAAAATTCTCTTGCCATTTCTTTTCCATAAGAAAAGCAATGCACCACTCCACCGGCAACATCAGCTTTCGCTTCCTTCATAAAATCCAGAGTATCCTTAGCTGCATCTCTTGAATGGATTATCATCGGAAGTTTTTTACTTTTAGCAAGTTCCATCTGTCTGAAAAACCACTTTTTCTGAGTTTCATGATCTGGTGTGTCCCAATAATAGTCCAGCCCGATTTCTCCCACCGCTACGATTTTCGAAAGTTCGCACTGCTCTTGCAGCCATTGGAAACTTTCTTCATCAAGTTCTGCCGTGTCACTTGGATGAACTCCCACTGCCCCATAAAAAAATGGATATTTTTTTGTAAGCTCTATTGTGTTTCTGGTAGACTTAAGACTGGCGCCTACATTTATTACATATTCTATTTTATTTTCCTTCAGGGTTTCAATCAATTGTTCTCTATCCTGATCAAATGCATCATCATCATAATGTGCATGACTTTCAAAAATCATACCTTCTGTCACTCTATTTACCTCTTCATTAATTTTATGTAAATTATTTCTTAAAAAAGCCTTGCAAAGATAAAAGCATTATACTATAATAACTCTTGCGTTGTAAACATTTGTTGCGCTTCTAGCTCAGTTGGTAGAGCACCTGACTCTTAATCAGGGTGTCCAGGGTTCGAGTCCCTGGAGGCGCATTGAAAGGTCTTAGTTTGGCAATCTTGGTAATTGCTGGGTTAGGGCTTTTTTTGTTACAAACGAGCCACATAAAACCTTCGCAAACCCGGCTGGGAGCTTGCTCACAAAGCCCGGGGTTGCGGAGGTTTTATAGGGCGAATGCCCACATCCGGCAGACAGGGTCCACGCTTTGTGGACCCTGTCTGCCGGATGTG
>Ga0302288_1002255_pt1 | contig 11514 bp, 6 predicted proteins | sample III_Fen_N1_1_FD_194549 | JGI IMG/M metagenome (GOLD analysis project Ga0302288, IMG submission 194549) | Peat permafrost microbial communities from Stordalen Mire near Abisko, Sweden - III_Fen_N1_1 | ecosystem: Environmental > Terrestrial > Soil > Wetlands > Permafrost | place: Sweden: Abisko...
TATAAGTGAGATACGCTACATAAATACATTGAAGGATGGAGAAAATGTTACTATTCTCGGTAATATCTCTGGTTTAAAAACAAAAAAAGGTTTTAAAAGTAAAATACCTATGGGGCAAGCCACTCTATCTGATCTGACTGGTAAAATAAATATAATATGGTTTCATCAACCTTATTTAGCAAAAATGCTAAAAGAAGGAGCAACTGTTCGTGTTACAGGAAAAGTATCTTTAAATAGTACATATGGCTTAACATTAACTAATCCTGAAATAAACAAAGAAGATATTTTACCTATTGATCTACACGATTCACTTTTCAATAACGGAGTAAATCAACAGAATTTTGGATACCCTATCTATAATGAAACAAGAGGTATTACTTCAAAATGGATATATCATACAATTGGAAAAATATTAAAATCTGATTGTATAAAAGAAATAAAAGAATATTTACCAGAAGATATTATTTCTAAATATAAACTACCTGCACTTCATACAGCTCTTGTTTGGATACATATGCCTCAAAAAAAAGATCATGCCGAGATAGCTCGCAAAAGATTTGCCTTTGAAGAAGTATTTTTTATACAGCTCGCACGACAACAAGAACGTAAAAAATATGAGGAAATGTTTTCTTATAAACTAAAAATTCCTGAAAAAGATATTAAAGATTTTATTTCACGATTTCCTTTTACTCCAACAAAAGCACAAAATGATGCAATAAATAATATTTTAGAAGATTTTGTAAAAGATAAACCAATGTCACGTCTTGTTGAAGGAGATGTGGGAAGTGGAAAAACTTTTGTAGCAGCGACAGTTGCTTATGCTGTTATAAAAAATCGTCCCGTTGGTCAAAATTTTGGAAATTTACAAGTAGCATATATGGCTCCAACAGAAGTTCTCGCTACTCAATTATTTGAGAGTTTTATTCAATACTTTGAACATACAGGTATTTCAATAGCTTTAATTACAGGTTCTGGCTGTCGTAAGTTTCCTAGTAAATCGGCGGCATGGAAGGACGGTGCTCAAATAAAAACTTGGACACCAATTGCAAAGAATCAACTTTTAAAATGGATTAAAAATGGTGAAATACCAATAGTTATAGGTACTCATGCTTTAATATCAAAATCTGTAGAATTTGAAGATTTGGGATTGGTAATCATAGACGAACAACATCGCTTTGGAACAAACCAAAGAATGAAACTCGCCAAAAAAGAAGGTCATGCACCACATTATCTTTCAATGACAGCAACTCCTATTCCTCGAACTCTCGCACTCACTATTTACGGGGATTTGGATTTAAGTATTATTGATGAGATGCCAGCAGGAAGAAAAAAAGTTATTACTGAAATAGTCTCCCCTGCTAAACGTGAAGATGCTTATGAAAAGATTAAAAAAGAATTAAAACTAGGGCATCAACTTTATGTAATATGTCCGCGCATTGATGAGCCAGATCCTGATAAAGAAAAAGCTGTTATTTCAAAATCAGTTCTTGCTGAAGCAATTCGTTTAAAAAAAGAAATATTTCCAGAATACAACATTGGAACAATGCATAGCAAAATGACGAAAGATAAAAAAGAAAAAGTTATGCGTGATTTTGCTGAACATAAAATCGATATTCTAGTTTCTACTTCTGTTATTGAAGTTGGAGTAAATGTCCCTAATGCTACATCTATCATAATAGAAGGAGCAGAGCGATTTGGATTAGCACAGCTTCATCAGCTTCGTGGAAGAGTAATAAGATCAAACGATCAGTCATATTGTTATTTATTTGCCGAAGCAAAAACGGATAAAACTTTAGACAGATTAAAAGCTCTTACAAAAGCTGCCAATGGATTTGAACTTGCTGAGCTTGATTTACAATTGAGAGGTGCAGGACTTCTGTCTGGAGATAAACAATGGGGTATCACAGACCTTGGTATGGAAGCAATAAGAAATATTAAAATGGTAGAAGCTGCTCGTAATGAGGCAATACGTTTAGTTACAGAGAATAAAGATCTTATGCAAGTTCCTATTCTTGCAAGAACATTGAAAGATAAAAATTTAGAAATACATTTTGAATAAAAAAATACCCCATAATGGGGTATTTTTTTATTCTATTTACCTTCTTCAACTTTAGTTATCTCTATATTCTTCTTCTTGAATTCATTTTCTAAATCTTTTACTTTATAGGAAACTAAAGTTTCAACACCATTTTTATCTTTATATATTCCTTCAACTTTCTTAGAACTTAAAAGATTAAAGAATCCTCCACCAGATATTTTGGTTACTTTAAAATAACCATCCTTACTCTTTAATTCAGTGCCTACTTTAGATAAATCTTCAACACCGAAAACTTTTTTAGTTTCAATATTTTCAGAAACACTTTTTATAGTTTCTGGAGTTTTTTCAATTTCAATTTTATCTTCAACTTTTTTAACTGGAACTTGCTCTAAAACACTATCGGAACTAACAGGAGTAACACTATTTTCAACTTTTGCTATTTTCCTAGGACCAACAAGAGCTCTTTCCATTTCATCTCCAATAGTTTGTAATTCATATTTATTGAAAGTTACAGGTTTTCCATCGGGAATTGATTTAAGTTCGTTGTATCTCTTTTTGCCATATGCAGATTTAAAATCTGATTCTGATAATGTAATAATTCCTTCTGATGATTGAATTTTTTTATTAAGCATTTTTAAATCTTCTTTCATTCCATCAGATTCTTCTTTTTTTATTTCAACAACAGGTATTACAACATCTGGAACAACATCGGGTTTTACAACAGGAACTACTTCTGGTTTTACAATATTTTTTATATCTTCAGGTTTGACTATGTTATTATCTGATTTTTTATTTTCTTTTAATGATTCCAATGGTGAACGAACCATTATTGGAATAAAGTATGGTGGTTCAGTATCTAAAGGTAAATCAAGATTTGAAACAGGAGTATCAATATGAGTAGGAATAACATCAACGATTGAATCGTTTCCATTTCCAACAAGAGTCGCAAGAGATTTAACATGTTCTACTCCACCTTTCGAACCAAATGATTGTACAACTTCAGCAAAGCGTCCTTTAAATACTGCATGACCATTTTCTGTACCAAAGAATAATTTACCAATCTCACTATTTGGATCAATAACTGCATTTCCATTTGTATCTATTGGAACTTCAAAAACTTGATGCTGTGTTCCTTGTGTTAAAGAAAAAATCATCTTAAGAACACCTCCTGCTTTTATTTGTTGTTGAGCATCAACAGAAAATTGTTCATGGAAGGATCCATCACTTGTCATTTGACTCGCATTGAAAACATAATTACCATTTGTATCTATTCCTGTACCTCCTTGTCCCCATTGAAGTTTAAGTTCATTTTGATCAAAAATTGGTTTTGGAGTGTCATTATCGTACCAACCATCTCGAGCAACATGAGTAGTATTACCATGATGATTATTTATATAATCACTGGCACCACTGTGTACTTCCTGTGTTCCGTTTATTATTGTATGAGTTGTATTAGCTACAATACCATCTGCACCTAAACGAGAAAGTGATTCTCCATCAAGATTACCATTCGCATCAAAGTTAAGTGAAACATTATCAGAAATAACTTGATTTCCTCTCAAGATATCATAAGTTCCATCGGAATTTTGTATAATACTTGTTCCTTCTGGAAGCTTAAAATTATGACCATTCAAATGTGATTCAATAGCACCTCCCATCCCCATATGAGATGGATGCCCAGTAATCCAACTACGAATATGTTCAAGTGGAGTTTGAGTAACAGTATGTACATCATTATGACCAACCATTCCTTCGAAAACACCCTGAACATCATCTTTAAAGAAAGCCGTCACTTCTTGAACTGTTCCTCCTATAATCAAACCAGCAATAGCAGTTTGTGCAACTTTAATAGCAACACGTTTTGCTTTAAATTTACTAAAAGCTTTATCTTGTTCTGTTATTCCCTTTTCTCCACCAAGTAAAGAATTTTCTACAATTTGAGTTTGCTTTGCTAAATAAGAATCAAAAGTTTCTCCTTCTGGTATACCACTCTTTAAACCACCTTCTATTTTTTTACGTAATGCTACTTTTGCTCTTGCAGTTAAAATAGTAAGATCTGTTCTTTCTTTTTCAACATTGCCTATACTAGAATATGAAATTAAATCTATTTTATTTTTTACATTAAGAGAAGTACGTGCTTCTATATTAGCCAAACTGGCAAGAATATTCTCTAAGTCTTCTTGTTTTATATCTTTAATAACATCTTTACCATTCTCATCTTTTGAAAAAATTAAATCTCTAAAATTAGAAGCAAGGGCATTTGAATCTTCCATTTGATATCCATATTTTTCTAATTGTTCTCTGCGCTTACTACCTTCTTCAAATTCTCCACCTTCAGCCATCTCAATTCCATGTTGTTTTCTTTCTAATGTTATTCTTTGACTTTCATTCATTCCAGCAAAAGCACTCGAAACAGCAACAGATGCACCAAAGGTTCCCCATGCAGCAGCTTTACTACTTAGAACCTTTTTTCCTGCCCCAATAGAAACAGAGTAAGCAAGACCAATAGCAGTATTTAAAACAGCTGGACTTATAAATTTACCAACCTTAGATTTTTTCATTTTATCAATACCTTTATCAACAAAATTAAAATGCGCTTCTGTTTTAAGACTACTTTTTGCTTTTCCTACAATAACATCTAAATCAAAATCTAACTCTTCTATTTTAGCTCCATGCTCTACCGCGAGACGGGCATTCTTAGCTAATTCAAATAGATTATCAGCATAAGTACTTCCACCTTTTGATTTATCTTTTCCATTTAAAGCATTTAAAATTCTAACTTTTTCATTATTAAAAGCTTCTTCATTTAAAGTTCCTTTTGCATATTCAGTAATTAAATTTTTTATATCTGTTCTTGTTTTTACAGATTCTGGATCCTTTTCATCAAGAATTTTTTTCTCTTCTCCTTCGCTTAAAGTTCCTTCATACTCAGAAATAAAACGTTCTGATATTCCCTTCATTGCACTTTCATGGGCAGTTTTATCACCATCTTTAATTCTTCCTGTATAAATATTTCCTGTATTTTTTATTTCTTCACGAACTTTATTTATTTCTTTCTGTCTGTAATATTCATCAAAAAAAGTATGCTTCCACATTTTTTTAAATAAATTTTTAACACCCTTCATATTTTCTTTTGACTCGGTCATACTAGCATCAGCTGCTTTACGAGCCTCAGCCTCTGCTAATTCATCAACATTTACAATAACAGCTCTTTGTTTTAATTTTTCTAAGGCTTGTCTCTTTGCATCTTCTCTTATTTTATCCTCATTATTTATGTTGTTTTTAGAAGTTGTATCCATTTTGAAATTTGAGTTAAAAAATAATAACTACGCAAGATATGTTTGTTTAAATACTATGAGTTCAGTTGCAATCAATTGAGCTAAATTAGGAATATTGTCGGAACAGAATTTTTGCATCTCTTCATCAGAAATATTGTTATCTAATAATTTATTAAATTCTTCTAATTTTTCAGGGGAAAGATTAGAAATAATAACAGCATTTACACGGTCTTCTACTTTACTTAAAAGGTCAGATTTTATTTGATCAATAACTTCTTTTTCTAAATCCTCTGGAAACTTTTTCTCTTCAATAAGACGGTCTACAAATACAGATAAGTCTAAATTTCCACTAGCATTTTTTGTTTCTTCATTCATATAAAAAATTGGTTAAATATTAATTAAATAATTAATCTAAGTATACAACTTATAATTAAAGCTATATAATATTAGGTATATTATACCATATAAATATACATTTTGTCAATGGCAATAAGTATTAAAAAATACCATTAAGATTTTACTCTTAATGGTATTTTTTCAATTTAAAAAAGTTGAGATTATTTCTCTTCTTCTTTTTTTGAATCATTTTTAGTTTCTTTTTTATTGATTACTTTTTCTTTATAATCAACGGAAACATAAAAGTTTTCAGAGTCCAAACCAATGTCAAAATGACTTAAGGCATCCTTATCAGATGCGGACTGGATTACTTTTAGAGTATTATCCCTAAAATCCTGTTCTCGTCCGAGTAAAGCTACTCTTGTTGCCATATCAATTCCAAGTCCTCCACTCATATCAACATTAATCGAGGCAGAACTACTATTATTTACATTTGTACGAGAATGATTAAATAAAATTATTAAAAACCAAATAATCAAAATACAAACAATAGCATAAGGTAGCAATCCCAGCCAAGGAAAAACAGATTCAGGGGCAGAGGTAGTTTGTGTAGTAGTAGTTGTTTCTTCTACAACACAAGACGGAGTTATTATACTGCCACCTATTTTAACAATTTCCCCAACATGGATTTTAACAATCCACATTTTTCTGTCCTTGTTATAATAAACTCGGCCAGGTTGTTGTAAAAATGGGTTTTGTGCAACAATGTCGCGCCACTTCATGCCAGTTCCGTATGATTCTCGAGAGAATCCCCAAACAGTATTACCTCTTACTACAATTTCCTGACTAATCAAGAAACCATTAGTCCCAGGCTCAGTGAGCGTGGCTTTGGTTGTTACTGTTGTAACTGTAGTTGTTACAGGTTTTTCACAAGAATTCATAAACAAAATGACAAAGATCGGCAATAAAAACATTAACTTCTTCATAACACTAATATATTTAATATTTTCAATTTAGCCCTTAACGCGGATACTTAACGATTATTTCTTTATATAATAGCATAAATATATTTATTTGTCAATAAACAATAATAACCCTATTTATTTTAGGTTATATCAAATATCTATGATTTATTAGGCTAAATTTTCTTTATCACCATAACTCCAAGCACCATGCTTATAAGTTTCCTTTTCTTTGTTTTCACCACCTTGGTTTAATGCAATTTCATTAAAAAGTTTTTTATATATCTCATACCCACCCTCTTTATTATCTCCATCTTTAGTAAAATCTATAAATTGCATTGCATTATCATTAAAACCATCCTTGCCCTTAATTTTACCTGATATTTGATTCATATAAACTTCTAACATTTTATGATACTGGTCTTTTGTCATATTTTCTCCAAGTTTTTTTATACCAAGACGATCAAGCTCAATATCTAATATTTTAATACGAACATATCTTTCTGTTGGATTGGAAAAATAATCATTTTCACCTTTTTCATATTCAAATCCCGACTTAAAAGATTCTTCATTTAAAAGATGTTTAGCATTTACGGATAAACCTTTTGAACTAAGAGTGGCACTATGCAGAAGCTCATGAATAGCTAAATCAGTAATTTTTTTAAGATCTACATCATAAGGTAAAGATATTTGATGAAGAGTAGGAGAATAATATGCTTGACTAGAAGTTACTCCAAATAAAAAACTTCTAGATAAAAATTCACAAGAAGCCAAACGAACATTATTTATTCTTGTTGCTTGATGTAATTTTGCTTCTTTGATATCACAATTAAATTCTATAGCGAGTTTTTTTAAATAATTTTGACTACTTAAAATACTTATTATTTCATTTTTAGCTGACTCAAAAGCATTTATTAAAGCGGGAGAATTTTTAATTACATTTAAATCATTCTGACTGAATTTAAATTCTGGAGTTTCCTTAATTTCTTTAATTTCATTCTCTTTTTCTTTTTTAAATTTATTCCAAATTTCAAGTCTATCTTGATTGTTTTGTAATTCTTCAGAAATTTTCTGATATAAAGAAGAATCTTTCTTAGAATCCAACTCGCTAATCTTATTTTTTAAAGTTTGTGTTTCTTCTAATATTTTTGTTAGCTTTTCAGATGCATAATTTATAATAAATTCAGAATATTCTTTGTTTGATTTTTTGATACCATCAGCAACTAAAACAGCAGAAGACTCTTTGTAATTATCAATATTTTTTAAACGAGTCTCTACATCCTTAACTATATGACGGGCGTCATATGATTCTGGAGTTGGATTATTATTTTCTATTTTTAAATTATTTACAGTTTCAATTTTTGTATCTTTTAAATCATTGTTTTTATTTTCTGCTTTAATGCCATTTTCCACTCCTAAAAAAAGAGTTGCAGCTGTTCCTGCTTTAATTAATTTATGACTTAAACTATTATCTCTTAGATGAGATAAAATGGTTTTATTATCTTCATTGGATTCTTCCTTTTTAAGTGGAGGATTAGGTTTTTTAAAAAATTCGAATGTCATAGTTTAATTATAACATTATGGATATTAAAGATGAAACTTAGTAATCACAGATAGTTTTTTGCCATTGCAAATATCCTTTAGGAATTTCTCGCCCTAATTAGATGGGCGAACATTGTCGTCACAGATAATTTTTTGCCGTCGCAAAAAATTTCTCTAGGACCGCGAGTACGCTTTTCGGTCATTACATGACCAGTATACCTTTTCGTTTCGGCTATTGCCGAAAAACGAAAAGCTTTTCGAATCCTAACGCAAGCCAAGGAGTTGGCTTGCTGAGGGCGGACCACAAAAAAATAGGGTAACCCCTATTTTTATCTTGTGGTCCGCCCTCTAGGATTCGAACCTAGGACCCCAGAGGTATAAGCTCTGTGCTCTAACCAACTGAGCTAAGGGCGGAAAATGGTTTAACTTACAACGTATATATTACAGAAAAAATACCTTATAAGCAAATGCCCCGCAGGCTTCGTCTGCGGGGCATTTTAATTATTCTAAGCTTCTATTGTTTCTTTTGTCTTTGGAATAATTCCATTTGCTTTTATAAGTTCATTGTATTCTTTTTGTTCTAGTGTCTCTACTTCTATCAATCTTTTAGCAATAATATCTAAAACATCACGTTTCTCTGAAAGAATATTTTTTGCCTTAGCAAAAGCTTCATTCATTATTTTTGAAACTTCTGAATCTATTAATGAATTAACTTTTTCTGAATACTCTGTATCGTTCACACCTTTTCCAAACATTGTGTGTCCACCATCACTTTCAAGAGCTATAGGACCTATTTCATTACTCATACCCCATCGTGTTACCATTGCCCTAGCAAGATTTGTTGCTACTTGTAAATCGTTTGATGGTCCAGTAGTAATATCATCGAAAACCATTTCTTCTGCAACATAGCCACCTAGTGACATTGCTATATCATCCAAGAATTCTTTCTTACTTTGAAGTCTACGTTCTTCTAAAGGAAGCTTGAGAGTATACCCTCCAGCATTTCCACGAGAAACAATAGAAACCTTGTGAACTGGATCAGCATACGGTAAACAAGAAGCTACAAGTGCGTGACCAGCTTCATGATATGCAGTAATTTCTTTTTCTTTCTTTGAGAGTAAGTGACTCTTTCTTTCTGGACCCATCATAACTTTTTCAATAGAACGAATAAGATCAAACTGTGCAACTTTTTTACGATCCTCACGTGCTGCAAGTATTGCACCTTCGTTCATAAGAGAGAAAAGATCAGCACCAGAAAATCCTGGAGTTCTTTCTGCAATAATTTTTAAATTAACATCTTCAGCAAAAGGTTTTTTAAGAGAATGTATTTTTAATATTTCTTCACGGTCAGCTCGATCAGGTAAATCAAGAATAACTCTTCGATCAAAACGTCCTGGACGAAGAAGAGCTGGGTCGAGAACATCTGAACGATTAGTTGCAGCCATAACAATAACTTTTTCATTTGGTTCAAAACCATCCATTTCTACAAGAATTTGGTTTAGTGTTTGTTCGCGTTCATCGTTTCCTCCACCAACACCTGTTCCACGTACTCGTCCAACTGCATCTATTTCATCTATAAAAACAATAGATGGGGCAGCACGTTTTGCCATTTTAAATAAATCACGAACACGTGATGCTCCAACTCCAACAAACATTTCTACGAATTCAGAACCTGATAAATGAAAGAATGGAACAGCAGCCTCTCCTGCTACAGCACGAGCAAGTAATGTTTTTCCTGTACCAGGAACTCCAGTGAGAAGAACTCCTTTTGGAATTCTTGCTCCTATGTCTAAAAACTTTTTAGGATTTTTTAAGAAGTCTACAATTTCTTTTAATTCTTCTTTGGCCTCTTTTGCTCCAGCAACATCTTTAAATGTAACACGATTATTTTTATCATTTGGATCTGTAATACGAGCTTTTGATTGACCAAAAGTAAATGCTTGCATTCCTTGACCTTTAACTTGGCGAGTAAGCATCCATATAAAGAAAATAACAATCACAACTGGAAGTAAGAATGGCAACACACTCAAAAACCAAAACCCAAAGCCTGATTCGTTTTTAATTTCAATAGGAGTAACAGCTAATTCTGTTGGAGTTACCCCATAATTATAAAGAGTTTCTGATAGTGAACTTTCTGTTTCTTTTTTGGCTTCACCTTTTGTTTTATCTTTAAAGGTAACACTGATTTCTTGCCCAGCAACATCTATTTTTTCAATTGTCCCTTCTGTTACACTTTTGGCAACATCTGAAATTGATAATTGTTTTATTGTTTCTGGTGTTTTTGAAACATAAGAATAAATAAGAGTAATACTTATAAATATAAATATTGCTATTATAATTTGATTGGTAATATTAGGTATTTTAGGTTGATTTGGTTTTTGTGTTTTTTTATTTTTATCCATAATACATTGCATTATACACACAGAATAGATAAAGATAAAGCTCATGATTTTTGATATTATCTCCTATTTTGGTACGATGTAAGCATGGCTACATATATAGATAATCGAAAAGCCCATTTTAACTACTCAGTTGAAGAAACTTTTGAAGCAGGTATTGAGCTTGAAGGTTTTGAAGTTAAATCAATAAAGAAAGGCCAAGGAAATCTGGCTGGTGCTTTTTGTGTAATTCGAGGAGGTGAAGCCTTTATTGTTGGAATGCATATTCCCCCATATCAACCACATAATACTACTTTCGGCTACGACCCAGACCGCATAAGAAAACTACTTCTTAATAAAAAAGAAATAAAAAAGTTGGCTGATGCAGATAGTACTAAAGGATTGACCTTAATACCAGTATCATTGTATAGTAAGGGTCGCAGAATAAAAGTTTCAATAGCAATTGCAAAAGGAAAGAAAACTTTTGATAAGCGTGAAACGATTAAAAAGCGAGATGTAGATAGAGAAATAAGAAGAGAGTATAAAATTCGTTGATAATAAAATATGGGGATGATCGGCTTCGACAAGAGAAGTCGTCATATAAGTGCATGTAAAGTACTCAGGAATCTTTTAAAACTTCTTGGAAAAGACTAAGTGCAAACAAAGTCGCTTCAGTAAAATCACCTTACGCTTTTGCGTTCAGTGGTCTTGCTCTAAACTTCGCCTAAACGGCCAGGTTAGTGTCTGTCCTATCGACATCCGATATATAGGACGGGCATAATATTATCGGGTTACGGACTAACAACCGCTTGATGTTAATCCTGACAATTAAAAGCTCGGTGTTCATCTGTTTTGTATATTCTCTAGGATGAACATTTAGAACCAATGAATATTCTAAACATGTAGACTCTTGTATGATCTTCTTTTGCACGCGGGTTCGATTCCCGCCATCTCCACATCAAAACAAATAAACACCCTTT
>Ga0302288_1002259_pt1 | contig 11493 bp, 8 predicted proteins | sample III_Fen_N1_1_FD_194549 | JGI IMG/M metagenome (GOLD analysis project Ga0302288, IMG submission 194549) | Peat permafrost microbial communities from Stordalen Mire near Abisko, Sweden - III_Fen_N1_1 | ecosystem: Environmental > Terrestrial > Soil > Wetlands > Permafrost | place: Sweden: Abisko...
ATGCGCTCACACGATGCTTCTGGAACTAATCTTTTGAAAACTCGTGCAGCCATCAATACTGATCAAAAAGTATTAAGGATTCAAGTTTCAAATGGAACAAACAGTGATGAAACGATTGTGTTATTCAACCCCAATGCTTCTAATGCTTATGATGCTTACGATTCGCCAAAAATGAGTAATGCAAATGCAGCTATTCCTGAGATTTACACCCTGGCAGGAACAGAGCAGGTTGTCATTAATGGTTTTAGAAGCCTTACACCTGACATAGAGCTGCCTTTAGGATTTACAACAGGTAAATCAAACACATTGACGTTGAAAGCAACTGAAATTAGCAACTTTGACTCCAATACTAAAATAATATTGAAAGATAATCTACTTAATACGCAACAAGAACTCACTGATGGTTCGGAGTATAATTTTAACTCCGAAGTAACTAATACAACCAAACGTTTTAGTTTGATGTTCAAAACAAGTAATGTTAGTACAGATATTCCTCAAAATAATGAAGACATCCCAAGCCTAACAGTTTACGGAAATGCAAGTGGACAAATGGTAGTAAATTTCAATAACGAAATTATCGGGCAGGGGAATGTTTCAGTTTTCAATACAGTAGGTAAGAAGCTAGAGAGTAAAACATTAAATCCCATAACTATATTAAATGGACCGTTTATGTCCGGCGTATATCTAGTGAAAGTTAGCGCAAATGGAAAAATCCTAACTAAGAAATTAAAAATCAATCAATAGAAGAAAAACACAAACGCCATGAATACTCAAAATAACGACAAAAGTATATATGCTGCTCCATTGATTGAGAGGGTGCTGCTTGATAATGAAATATCGTTGGCATTGGAGTCAGATCCGCCTTTTGGTCCTGATGAACCGATTTCGTGTGCTCCGGAATACTTTAATAACGATCCATTTAAGACGAATGCAGGATAAAAACCAGTTTATACAGCGAAAAAATGAGTTTATCCTACTTTACCTGCGGGCTATAAAAACGTGATTCTGGAACAGGTATAATCATTAGTGTATGGTACTTTAGAAATGATAATTGTAAAAAAGTAAAGATTGTAGTGAACTTTATTTCATTGAAAAAAGAAGAGAATGCCCTTTTGGGCATTCTCTTCTTTTCTTTCTACAAGCTTTTTCTTTTCAACCACACCTGTAACGCATTGACCATATTTTGCCACAACACGCACGCTCCCGGAAAAATAGCTTCTTAATGAGTTGATCTAATAAGAGACTCTTGAATCAATAATGATATCTCCCCGAAAAAATATCAATTTCTTATAAAAACTAAAGTGAATAACAATAAGTGAACAGGTCTTTGACATCACTCAAAATCTCAAAATTAACCTTGTGAGTGTCAAAATAGGATTGTATGAGAGCTTTGTTTTTTGAAAAAGTATTGAGCACTTGATTCTTTGATGTTAATTTGCTGAAATTATTTTTATTTTTTATCCAGAATGTTGTGCTTATTTTCGCATCTAATAATTCTTTAGCTGTCAATTCGACACGTCCACCCGATTCTCCATTATCACTTAAGGAACTGAGAGATTTTGTATTTGAAAGCTGTGAATAACCGCCAAACCCGGCTTCTTTGCTTTTAGTGAGCAATGTAGCAATATATTGTATGTATACAAAGCCTTTACCAACCGGTATTTTTTCTAAAAACTCTTCATCTTCATGATATACAAAAACCCGACCTGATATTACAATTGAATCAACCGTTTGAACTAATCCTAATGCCAGAACCTCATCTTTATTCTTGAAGATCATCTGTTTGTTAACGATATGATAGTTTAAGTAAGCATCAATAATAGATGTATTCTTGAAATACACTTTCCCCAATTGAAAATCAGGAAAAATTAAACCGCCTGTTATTTCGGCTGATTTGGCATTGAACGAAATTGAAAGTAAGATGATAACGAGGGCGATTGTTGCTTTTTTCATGTTGATATTATTTGATGAATTTTATGTTTGAGTATTAATTTAGCTAATTTATATCTACAAAGAGTAGCAATATGTCAATAACTCTTTAACATCACTCAATAACTCGAAATTGACTTTATGAGTGTTGAAATAGGATTGAATGAGCTTTTTGTTCTTTGAAAAAATATTCATAACCTGGTTTTTAGTTGCTAATTTTGCGAAACCATTGTCACGTTTCAGCCAAAATGATGTACTTATTTTAGCCTCAGTCTGATCATTTGTTGATAATCCACTAGCAAAATCTTTTCTTCCTGAATCATTACCATCGCTAATTCCAATAGAAGTGAGAGAAGTAACCTTGGATACTTGTGAATAACCACCAAACCCAGCCTCTTTGCCTTTTAAGATTAAGGTTGCATTATATTGAATATATAAATTGCCATTTCCTACTGCATTTTTTTCTAAAAACTCTTCTTGTTCATGATATACAAAAACTCGACCAGATATTACAACAGAATCAACTGTCTCAACTTTCCCTAATGCCAAAACCTGGTCGTTACGCTTGAAAAGCATTTGTTTGCTAATTACATTGTAATTTAAATATGCATCAACTATTCCGGTATTCTTAAAATAAACTTTGCCTAATTGGTAATCTGGAAAAACCAAGCCGCCGATCATTTCTGCAGATTTTGCAGTGAAAGAGATTGACGTAATCAAAATAATAATAAAGATTGTTGCTTTTTTCATGATTTTATAATTATTCGTCAAATATAATATATGTTCTAGTGTTAATAAATGCAGCAAAACTAGTCTTTACCAACAGCGCCATTAGATGGAGTCAGGTTTAATAAAAGGTTCAACGAGCAGTTTTATTATGTTGTATGTTTATAAAGCTCTGAAAAATAAATCTTTATAATCTAGGATAATTAATTTTATAAACGACAATTTTCGTCACCAAAGATAAAAAACCTTTTTAATATTTCCAATAATCAAAGACTATTTTTTTAAACTAATTTTTAAATATTCTATTCATAGAAGGAAAGATAACTATTAAATTTGGTTTAAATGCTGCAAATTGAAATGGAATTTTTTACCGACTTATTTATTCACAATAAATTTCTGGATAGATTTTTTATCACCCGATTTTAATTGTAATAAGTACATCCCATTATTCAGATCATTTATCGATATTATATGGGTTGCTACCAAAGAGTTTTCCTTTAATAGCTGACCGCTTAGTGTGTAAATAGCGTAGCTAAGTTCGGTTTCATCTGATTGAATTGTCAATTCGTCTTGAACAGGATTTGGAGAAATTGAGAATTTAATTCTTATCTCTTCGATTGTAGAGGTCAATGACCAAGGTTCACTTTTGTGAACTCCCCAAATGTATTCTGCCAATTCAGGGTGGTCAATAAATGGATTACGGTTATTTTGAATTCCATAAACGGCATTATTTCTGTTTATTTCTTTTACACTTACAGGATCCTGGTTGCTCCATTTTAATAAAAGGGTAACAGACCATGACGAAAGAGCAGGATATTTGTTTCCGGCAAGTTGGTCTGATGTCCAATTTGCTACTTTATCATCATAAGCTGTTACCATATAGAAATAGGTACGAGCAAAATCACCTTTATATTCATCTGTCGGTTCGTAAACTATACCTGAGTAACCGGCAAATGTAGAATTTCCCAGTTTACTTCCATTGCTGTAAGTTGCAGTTGGAGTGGATGTTTCTCCAAAAGGATAATTTGAACGTTGATTATTAACGTACTTATCCGTTGGATATAAATGAAACAAATCAGTTCCCATTGGAACAGAATTTTCCTGTCCAGATGCAATTCCCATCCAACTCTTTGGGAAAGAGTGTTCCCGGTTGTAAAATTGACATTCAGCTGATCCGCCTGATCCTGAGTCCTGATTTGTGCCGAATGTAAATGAGCAATTTGAATACATATCCCAAACTTTGCCATCGGCTTTTTTGTCAGTTGTTTGCATATCTGTCCAAAGATTGGTGTAAGTTCTTTGGATGTGAGTTTCAACAATTCCAGAAAGGGAAGTTTTGAGAGTTGCTCCGTTTTTTCCAACAGCTGCATTGTAATAACCATTTGGGGCTTGCGAAAAAACTAGTATGGAAAGCGCTAAGAAGAAAGAAGTAAAATATATTTTCATATTGTAATGGGTGAAAATTATGTGTTCTGTGTTTTTTAAAATAAGGGTTACAAATGTAGGAAATATGTTTTGTAATAAGGTGCAAATTTGACTTTTTAAGTGCGATGTGAATAAAAATACAAGTATAGTTATGTCATTTTGATGAAATAAAGTACTTTTATTTCCAATTTAATGATTTACATTTGCAATCGCTTAAAACAATCAATCAAATGAAAAAACTAACTTCAACCCTCATCGTTTTATTGATGACATTTACCAACATTATGGCTCAGGAAAACCTCACTTACCAAACACCTCCCGCAAGTATTATGAAGCTCGCCGATTACGAACGTGCTCCGCAAGTATCTATTGACACTAAAAAAGAATACATGTTGCTGAGTTACCGCAGCACGTATAATACGCTTGATGACCTGAATCAGCAGGAAATGAGTATGGGAGGACTTCGAATTAATCCGGTTACTAATATCGGTTCGTCCATTAATTATATCAATAACCTGAAAGTACGTAAAGTAGCCGATGCTGAGCCGATTCAGGTAAAAGGGCTGCCATCTAATCCACATATTACGTTTATTGTCTGGTCGCCCGACGAAAAGAAAATTGCTTTTACACATACAGCCTCTAAAGGCGTTGAGCTTTGGGTGCTTGACGTAGTTTCGGCTCAGGCAACACGACTTACCGAACCAATAGTAAATGCCAATCTGGGCAATCCGTTCAACTGGTATCGGGATAGCAAACAACTGTTGGTGCGTTTATTACCCAGCCTTCGACCAGCTTTGATTGATCCAAAAAAAGAATTACCTGCCGGTCCAACTATTTCAGAAAGTAACGGCTCTAAATCACAAAATCGCACCTATCCGGATTTGTTGAAGAATAGTACCGATGAAATCAATTTCGTTACACTTGCTTCATCTGAACTATATAAAGTGGATTTGACCGGAAAAGCTGAATTATTTAAAGGTGAAGATATGTTTGCCAGCGAATCGTTTTCGCCGGATGGAAATTATTTGCTATCCACCACGTTGCGTAAACCGTTTTCGTATGTTGTTCCGCTGAATCGTTTTCCTCAGGCTACCATTGTGTACGACCTGAAAGGAAATGAAGTAAAAAAAGTAAACGATGTGCCGCTTTCGGAAATATTACCCAAAGGATTTATGGCGGTTCGCAAAGGAAAACGCTCCATGAACTGGCGGGCCGATGAACCGGCAACACTGTATTATGTGGAAGCATTAGACGGTGGCGATCCGCAAACCAAAACCGACTTTCGCGATGCCGTTTATCTGTGGAAAGCACCTTTCACCGAACAACCTTCGATACTTTCCAAAACCATTCAGCGTTATTCCAATATCATTTGGGGAAATGCAACGGTAGCCGTTCTTGAAGACGAATGGTACGATACCCGCAACGAGAAAACATATTTGATCAATCCGTCAAAGCCGGAAGAAGCTCCTAAAGTAATCAGCGATCGTAACTTTCAGGATGTATATTCCGATCCGGGACATTTTGAAACTCGTAAAAACGCTTATGGAAAATATGTATTAGCCATTGAAAATGAAAATTTGTACCGCATTGGCGATGGTTATACATCCAAAGGTCAGTTTCCGTTTATTGATGAATTCAATCTGAAAACGCTGAAGACAAAACGCCTCTACCAATCGGCTTACACAGATAAGATGGAAGAGATTTTTGATATTCAGGATTACAAAAAAGGAGAAGTATTGGTTCGGTTACAGTCGAAAAATGAATATCCAAATTATTATTTCCGCATTATTAATAAGAAAAACTCATTAACACAGCTTACCCGCTTTCCAAATCCGTTTGAAAGTATTAAGGATGTGTACAAGGAAGTAATTAAATATAAACGTGCTGACGGTGTTGAATTATCCGGTACATTGTATTTGCCTGCCGGTTACGACCGCACCAAAAAAGAAAAGTTACCGTTGCTTATCTGGGCCTATCCGGCTGAATATAAAGACAGAAACAGTGCCGGACAAAGTTCTTCCAACTCGAATGAATTTACTTTTCCGTACTATGGCTCGTTTGTATATTGGGTCACGCGTGGGTATGTGGTATTAGACGATGCGGCATTCCCCATTATTGGCGAAGGTAATGCTGAACCAAACGATACATTTATCGAACAACTGGTTTCCAATGCTAAAGCCGCTATAGATGCAGTGGATTCATTGGGTTATATTAATCGTGCGAAAGTGGCAGTTGGCGGTCATTCATACGGAGCATTTATGACCGCCAATTTGCTGACCCATTCCAATCTTTTTGCCTGTGGTATTGCCCGGAGCGGAGCGTATAACCGTACACTGACGCCTTTTGGATTCCAAAACGAACAACGCAATTACTGGGATGTACCCAATGTATATAACACCATGTCACCGTTTCAGAATGCCGATAAAATGAAAACGCCGTTATTGTTGGTGCATGGTGAAGCCGATAACAATCCCGGAACTTTCACCCTTCAAACGGAAAGGTACTTTCAAGCACTGAAAGGACTGGGTGCACCGGCACGCATGGTGATTTTACCAAAAGAACAACATAGTTATGTGGCGCGCGAAAATATTTTGCATTTGCTGTGGGAACAAGACCGGTTTTTGGAGAAATACCTGAAATAATTCAATCTACTTACGATTCGTAATCATCGTTTGTTTTAAACTATCGTTTTGTCCATTATTGCAGTGTTTTTGTTCAAATAATTAGTGTAAACGGTTGATTGTATTCGGCCAAAAATGAATTTAAAACTGTGTTATAACTCCGTATAATAGGATATTAATGAATAAATTGGAATTTATTTTCAACTAATTCTAAATTGAAGTTACAAATTGAAATTAATCTTGTATTTTTACAGCGATTTTAATCCGTATTAGTTAATATGTCGATTGTAATCGAAGAAAAGATGTTTAATTTTTAAAACAAATACACATGAAAATTGGTGTTCCCAAAGAAATTAAAAACAATGAAAGTCGTGTAGCTTTAACTCCGGGTGGAACCAAAACACTGGTTCAACACGGTCATGAAGTTTTTGTTGAAACACATGCCGGAGAAAACAGTGGTTTTAGCAACGAACAATATAAAAAAGCAGGAGCAACGCTGTTAGACACTCCCGATGAGGTTTTTGCCATTGCCGAAATGATAATGAAAGTAAAAGAGCCGATTAAAAGCGAATATAAGCTTATTCGTCCCAATCAACTGATCTTTACTTATTTTCATTTTGCTTCCGGCGAAGAACTGACGCATGCCATGATAGATAGCGACGCAGTATGTTTGGCGTATGAAACTGTTGAAAAAGCCGACAAAACATTGCCTTTACTCATACCTATGTCCGAAGTAGCCGGTCGCATGTCCATTCAGGAAGGTGCGCGTTGCCTCGAAAAGCCTAAAGGTGGAAAAGGCATTTTGCTGGGTGGTGTACCGGGTGTAAAGCCTGCTAATGTGTTGGTGTTAGGTGGGGGAGTGGTTGGTACACAAGCCGCATTGATGGCTGCCGGACTGGGTGCTCATGTTACTATAGCCGATATTTCATTGCCCCGATTGCGCTACCTGAGCGAAATTATGCCTGCCAATGTGGATACATTAATGTCCACTACTTCCAATATTGAAGATATGTTGCCACACACCGATTTGGTTATCGGAGCAGTGTTGATTCCCGGGGCCAAAGCACCGCATCTCATTACCCGCGATATGCTGAAACTTATGCAACCCGGATCGGTATTGGTGGATGTAGCCATTGATCAGGGCGGATGCTTTGAAACTTCGCATCCTACTACCCATGCCGAACCGGTTTACACTGTGGATGGAATTTTGCACTATTGTGTGGCTAATATTCCCGGTGCAGTTCCGTTTACTTCTACCCTGGCACTTACCAATGCCACCCTGCCGTATGCCGTAACGTTGGCAAATATGGGCTGGGAAAAAGCCTGCGAAATGCACGAAGACTTACGCAAAGGGCTGAATATTGTAAACGGAAAAGTGGTTTGCAAAGCGGTAGCCGATACTTTTGGATTGTAATAAACCGATATTCTATAGATTGACTCCTTTTGATACTAATCAGAAGGAGTTTTTTTATATCTGAAAACGAATGAGGAGAAACGGATGTTGAACACGTATAAACAAAACTCACTAAACCTAAAATAAAAGCTCGAAATTCAGCTTATTTTCTTTCAATATCTTAAATAAATAAGTATATTTGCGGGAGAAAATTTGGGAAAAAAGGATTGAAAACCAAAATGAATAATTAATTCCAAGCATAGAGTTCTTACGTCAGCAAGAGTTCGAAAAATTTATCACAATTTGAGATAAATATCATACTAAAGTTATGGATAATAAAACTTTGATTGTTAGGAAATTCAAAACAATATATTTTAGTTATGCCCTATTAGCTATAGTTGTATTAAATAGTTGTAACGATAGAAATTTAATTATCGCAGGGTTTGACATTCCTGAAAGTTTGAATCTATTTGATAGTGTTCAGTTTATAAATACTTCGGTAAATGCCGACAATTATTTTTGGGATTTTGGAGATAGTGAAACTTCAACATTGAAAAGCCCAAAACATCTTTATAAAACAATTGGAAAGTATACAGCTAAACTTCAGGCTTCAGCAGGGAAAGTTTCACATATAATAAGCAAATCATTTATTATATCAGCAAGTAAACCCATTGTGAATTTTTCAATATCAAATATTAATTTAAATCTGCCCATTAATACTATCGGGAATTTTAAATTTACAAATAATTGCCAAAGAGCCACTTCGTTTTTATGGAATTTTGGAGATGGAACATTATCTACAGAGAATGAGCCAACACATTTCTATCAGAATGCAGGTACTTATAATATCACATTGACAGCATTTAATGTTCAACAGGCTGATTCAATTCATAAAATATTCAATGTTACTGATACTGTCAGTCTCAATAAACAACTATTAATACCATATCCCTATGCTCTAATAGATATCGATGATGATGGAAAAACAGATTTTGAATTACATACTGGAGTAAGTGGCGGAATCACAGGTAATTCATATGGCTCAAACGTTACTCCAACAAATAATTATGAAATTTCATCGATAAATTATAATGCAAAAAGATACGTTATTGGTGATAAAATATTAAACACTTCAAATTTCTCTAACTCAAGACTAAATATTACTTATAATTGGAGTCGTTGGGATGAATATGGTGGAGGAGGAACTACTTATGGGTATGATAGTACTTGGATTAAAAATGATTTTGGATATATTGGTTTTCGTAAAACAGTAAACAATCTGTCCAAAGTAGGTTGGATCAAGTTGAAAGTCGAAAGTGTTTTGGATGTTACTTTGATTAGTTATAAAATCCCTTCAGTTACAGAGAGTTTGTTGATTGATAAATAATAGGGAAGGAGGATGTTGAGTTTAGATTTTTATTTCTTTTCCCAGATTAAAATTCACTCTTTCCCGCACAAATTTTTCGAGAAGGAGATAAAAGGATATAACTAAAGTGAGTAATGTCGTAATTTTTATTGAAAGGCGGATTAAAGTCACTCTTAAATTATAATAGAAAAACAAAAAAAACCGCTGCAAGTATTTGCAACGGTTTTTTCTTTATTCGGAGCGCTACTTTAGGTCGCACTCCGAATATATTGTTACTCATTTTACTTTGCCGGAGCATCATCCGGTGCCGGAGTATCTTTACTTCCACCTTCCAATGCATGATATTTTTTACGGAGGTCATCCAGTTTATTGAACAAGGTAATGATTTCAGGATTAGGTGTCAGATTGGCTGCTTGTTCCAATGCAGTGCAGAATTGAATGTAACTTGCCACGGCTGCGGGTTTCAATGAACTGCCAGATGCTTTACTGCGTTCTGCCATTTCAGTGGTTCTACTGTTGTAAAGCGTTTTAAAAGCAGTGTTTTTATCTTCCAATTCGGTGAATGTATCATCCACATTCAATTGTGCGGCGGCCGTCAACAGTTCAGGACTTGCCTTGTATTTGATGAGTAGTTCATCCAAAATGTCAGTTTCGGAGTTCAAAGGCAGTGAGCCTGCATTCCAATACGGAGTCAGAAACAAATATAAGAGTTTAGCAGCAGATTTCTTGGGTTCGTCACTACTCTTTTGGTAAGTGATAATGGCACGTTTAATCACTGAAAACAGGCTGTCACGCTCATCGTCCAACGGTTTTAGGTCATCGGTCAGGCCGCTTTTCTGACTTTTGTTGATTTGTTTACCAAAGTTTTCATTGTCGGTGGCAAACTGGTTAAGGGCAGCTGTCACTACCGGACCGAGCTGTAATTCAGTCGAATGATTTCTGGCAAGCTCGATACTTGATTTGAAAAGGGAAAATGCATTGTTAATACTCAACTTTGCAACGTACAAAGCAGCAAATAAAAAATTACTCATAATAATTTAGTTTTAAATGAATACTAGAAAATGATTTATTGTTTGTTTTAAGAGTGAATAATCCATTATAAAAGCTTCAATGTGCAGAAAATTTCTGCAACCCCAAATAATTAACGTTGGAGCTTCAGAAAATTTCTAAAGCTCCAAATATTTTTTTTCATCCCTCGGAAATTTTCTGTAAACACAAAATATTTTTTTCGACCTTCAGAAATTTTCTGCAGCCTCAAAATATTTTTTTCAGCCCTCAGAAATTTTCTATGACCTTAAAATATTTTTTTCTACCTTCGGAAAATTTCGGAGACTTCAACGTTAAATAATTCCGTGTTTTGAGCTTATAAAGAACAAATGCGACACAAAGATAACAACTAAATCTATAACATTAACCATGTTTTGTATATTATTTTGGAAAAAATAAACAAAATACACTAAACGTGAAATAAATTCTCGTTATTTAGCCTATATTCTTTCAATATCTTAATTAAATCAGTATATTTGCGGGAGAAAATTTGACAAATACTCTATTTTCAATGGGAGTATTTTCGTTAGAACCAAAAAAACTAAATAACTAATTCAAATGAAGTTCAAAGTCATAACGCTTATTATCATCCTTTCAGGAATCTGCAATCTGGCGACAGGACATAATCAGGTTTTTAAAGAAACATTTAGTAATAATAAGAACAAATGGAAAATATATCACAACAATGATTTTAATGTAGAGATTCATAAAGGGAAGTTATACCTGGAAAAGTTTGTCAAGAACAGGATAAGAAATGGATGTTTGTGGTATGCCAAAAGAATAAAGTATTTTGATACGTCGAAAGATTTTTCGATAACCTTTTATGCAAAAGTTATTGACTGGGACGATGTGATAAATTGCGTTGATATTCAATGGGGCAAAATCAACGATGACAGAAGTAAAAACAGAATTACAAATGATTCGATTTATCAGATGGATATTTCAGAAAATGGAATAAGAATGTCATATTTCAACAATAGAACGGG
>Ga0302288_1002262_pt1 | contig 11487 bp, 13 predicted proteins | sample III_Fen_N1_1_FD_194549 | JGI IMG/M metagenome (GOLD analysis project Ga0302288, IMG submission 194549) | Peat permafrost microbial communities from Stordalen Mire near Abisko, Sweden - III_Fen_N1_1 | ecosystem: Environmental > Terrestrial > Soil > Wetlands > Permafrost | place: Sweden: Abisko...
CCTGTTAGAATTTTGCGCAACGAAGACTGTCAGTCTAATATTGCTGGTCTATATCCTTGTGGTGAAGGGGCTGGTTATGCTGGTGGTATTGTCTCTTCGGCTATTGATGGTTTGACAGTAGCTGAATCAATTATTAATAAATTATTAATATAAATTTTATGCAAAAACTCGATACCATTACTAGTTTACAAAACAATCAGATTAAATTACTGAAAAAGTTGGCGCTTAAAAAATACCGCTATGAATACAAACAATTCACCGTGGAAAATTTAACCATTATTGTTGATGCTTTAAAAGCGGGACATGATTTTGAATATTTATTTGTGACTGCTGAATTTATGACTCGTCACTTAGATAAATTTGAGTTTATCCAAGAAAATTCTAAAGCTGGTTATTATGTAATTGATGAAATGATGAGCTCACATTTTTCACAGCTTGATACTCCATCTGGTATTACCGCTATCTATAAACTTACTAATAATAAAATTGAAGATAATCAGTCGATTATTTATTTAAATTCTATTTCTGATCCCGGAAACTTAGGTACTATCATGCGCACCGCCTTAGCATTTAATTTTAATAATTTAGTTCTTGATGAAAATTGTGTCGATATCTATAATGCTAAGACTATCGCCGCCGCTAAAGATTCCATTTTTAAATTAAATATTTTAGAAGATAAAACAGGCAGTTGGATTAGAGAAACTAAGTTACCAATCTACGTAACTAGCTCTCACGGTGATAACGATTTAGAAACTTTTAAAGCTGATGATAAATTTTGTTTAGTACTTGGCAACGAAAGTCATGGGGTAAGTGATGAAATTAATAAATTGGCAGTTAAAAAAATTAAGATTGATATCTCTGATAATATTGAATCGCTTAATGTGTCTGTTGCCGCAGCGATTCTGTTTTATAAATTAAATAATAAATAAAAATATATGTCCGATGTTTACGAACAATCAGTTGAACTCCATAAAATTAATCGAGGAAAATTAGAAATAAAAAGTAAGGTACCACTTAATACTAAAGAAGATTTATCTTTAGCTTATACTCCTGGCGTCTCGGAAGTTTGTCGTTTAATTGCCAGTGATAAATCGGCTGCTTTAACTCACACCATGAAAGGTAATATGATTGCGGTTGTTAGTGATGGCAGTGCGATTTTAGGTCTTGGTAATTTAGGCCCAGAGGCGGCCATTCCGGTTATGGAAGGTAAATGCATTTCATTTAAGGAATTTGCGGGTGTCGATGCTTTTCCAATTTGCTTAGATACTCAAGATACTGAAGAAATAATTAAAACGGTAAAATATTTAGCGCCAAACTTTGGTGGTATTAATTTAGAAGATATTTCCGCTCCTCGTTGTTTTGAGATAGAGGAACGTTTAAAAGCGGAATTAAATATTCCCGTGATGCATGATGACCAACACGGCACCGCTTTAGTAGTTTTAGCTGGTTTAATTAATGCTATTAAATTACGTGGCCTTACTAAAGATGATGCCCAAATTCTAATTAATGGCGCTGGAGCCGCAGGATTGGCAATTACCGATTTGTTACTTAATTATGGTTTTAAAAATATTGTTGTTTGTGATAGCAAAGGAACAATTTATGAAGGTCGCCCCGATTTAAATGAGGCGAAAATAAAATATGCCAAGTTAACCAACCAAGCCAAAATTAATGCCCCACTAGCGGAAGCGATTAAAAACAAAGATATTTTTGTTGGTGTTTCTTTGGGAGGAGTCTTAACTGAAGAAATGGTTAGTTCAATGAATGAGCGACCAATTATTTTTGCGCTAGCTAATCCAACCCCAGAGATCATGCCTGAAGCCGCTAAACGCGCCGGTGCTTATATTGTCGCTACTGGACGCTCTGACTTTCCTAATCAATTAAATAATGTTTTAGCTTTTCCCGGAATATTTCGTGGTGCCTTGGATAATAAAGTGACTAAAATTACCGACTTAATGCTTACTCGCGCCGCTGAAAAATTAGCTGGTTTAGTCAGCGAACCTAACCCAGAATTAATATTACCTAATCCGTTTGATAAAGAAATCTCTAAAACAGTTGCTAGTGCCATTTATTAAGTATGGTTTGAAGAAATTATTAACCTTTGCGTATTAAATTAGACAAAGATATAAAAACATGTTAAACACGGCAGAAATCGAAGCGCTAAGTGACGCAGAAATGGTAGCTTTGGCCCTGAAAAATCAGGATAATTTTGTGATAATCATTAACCGGTATAAAGGTAAGTTATTTAACTATATCCGGCGTATCACCAATGTTCGTGATGAGGACGCCGAGGATTTACTTCAAGATATTTTCTTAAAAGTTTATTTAAATTTAAATGATTTTGATACGGATTTAAAATTTTCTTCTTGGATTTATGCCATTGCTCATAATCAAGTAATAAGTAACCACAGACGATTAAGTGTTAGGGCGGAAGGGCATAGTACTAATTTAGAAGATGAAAGTGCTAGAAAATTAGCTTCCAACATTAACATTGAAAAAGAAATAGATAATATATATTTAAAAGATAATGTAACTAAAGTATTATACGGATTACCCGAAAAATATCGTGAAGTTCTAGTGTTAAAATTCTTGGAAGAAAAAAATTATCAAGAAATTTCCGATATTATTAAAAAACCAGTGGGCACGGTCGGATCACTGATGAATAAAGCTAAGAGTGAATTCAAGAAAGAACTCACCAAACAACAAATAAAAATATGACAAATTTAGAGGACAAAAATTTTAACGACAATGTCTTACATAAAATAAAAGAAGAAAAAATATCACCTAAACCAAGGTGGCAGTTTTTGCTTAAAAATATTCTGATTTGGGGCTTGGGTGTTGTTTCTTTAATTTTGGGAGCAATTGCCACCTCCTTGGTTTTTTATATGATAACTGGCGAAGATGCTGGTGTCGGCCGCGGCGGGGCTAACCCCTTTGAGGCTTTATTATTTGTGATTCCATTTTTTTGGCTTATTTGTTTGGCCGTTTTTGCGATCATGGTTTATTTTTATATTAAACACACTAAAAAGGGTTATAAATATTCTACTAAAAAAATCATTCTATTTATTATTGGGGCTAGCTTATTATTAGGTGTTGTAGTTAGTGTCTTAGGTCTTGACCGAATCATTGATGATACTCTTGGAGAAAGAGCTCCGTTTTATGATCGAGTTATTAACCCTCGTTTAGAATATTGGGCTAATCCAGAGCAAGGACGTTTAACTGGTATGGTTATTTCTCAAACTAGTCCGATAGAATATAATTTAATTGATCCCCGAGGTGAAAATTGGGTAGTTATACTTACTAGTGATGAAGATTATCACGACAAGATATTAGTTGATCATCCAGTTAGATTAATTGGACAAAGAACAGCTGAACACCGTTTTGTTATTAAAGAGGTAATGTCAGTTGGTCCAGGCCGTGGTTTTTTAAGACGAATGATGCCACCTAAAGTACCACATAATTGTCAATTAGATTCTGGCTCTGTCTGTAACATTCAACCGATAATTATTCAGGGTAATTAAAATAAAAAATCTTCTCAATTAGAGAAGATTTTTTTTGAAGAAAAATATTTTTGTTTGCGTATTAATAAGCAGAACCGGTTCTAACAAAAGATTTAAAAATTAAATTAACAAACAATTATATGAAAATAAAGAAATCACAATTAGCCCTTGGTATGGCCGCTTTAGTTGCTGTTTCGACTATTGGTTTTTCCTCAGCTACTTTAGCCGCCGGCAAAACTCATAATATAAAAAATGTAAAAAATTCAATCGCCACTTCAACTCCTAGTCATTTGGAGCGTGGTAATCACACCTTAACCGCTGCACAGAAAACTGCTATGGCCGCTAAAAAAGCCGCTATTGATGCCGCCTTAACAGCTAATGATTACAATGCTTGGGTGACAGCTGTGGGCCCTAATGCCCCTATTTTAAAGAAAATAACAGCGACTAATTTTAGTTCTTACGTTCAGTTATATAACTTACGCGTACAAGAACAAGCACTTGCTACTCAATTAGGTTTAACTGGTGCTAATGGTTCCGGTATGGGAGGTCAATTTGGCTTAGATAAGTAAAAATACCAACAGCTAATTTAATATAAAAAAGAGATGGCTAATTTAATTAGTCATCTCTTTTGCTATTTTTAGTGCTATAATGAAGAAAAGAAATTACTTAGCGTACTAAATAGGTAAAACAAAATATAATTTTTTAAAAATAAATCAAATGAAAAAGAAATTACTTCTAGCGGCAGCCGGATTAGGCTCATTGCTACTCTTATCAGCTTGTGGCACCGGAACTAATGCCCCAGCTACCTCATCTAACTCAAATTCGGCAGCCGGTGCTCCAAAAGGACAGGGAGGACCTAATAATCGTCGACCTGATTATGGTCAACCAGCAACCCCTCCAGAGATTAGAGGTTTAGTTAAATCTATTGTTGGTAATGAAGTTGATATTTTAAAAATTGATCAACCACAAAAGGCTACTAGTACTGATGCAAATGCCGCCGCTAGTAGTACCAGAACTCAAGCTTTAAGTTTGGGCGGAACTGGTGCTTCTGGTCGTGGACAAGGCGGTGGTTACGGTGGTGGTTACGGTGGCGGTGGTCGTCAAGGAGGAGGCCAGGGCGGTGGACAGGGAACCAGCACTACTACTGATAGAACAGCAATGTTAGCTCGTATTAAAGCCATGAGTACTGGTGAAGAGCAAGTTATTATCCCAGTTGGCATTAAAATGTTAAAAGCTGATCCAAATAGCACTGGTCGCTCACGAACTATGATTGAAGCTACTTTATCTGATGTTACGGCTGACAAAATGATTACTATCTGGTTAGATAATTCCGTTACTGATAAAAAAGTCGCTAGTTTTGTAATGATTAATTAATTTTGAATAAAGAATAAAAAAAGTATGGCCAAATCATCAATTATCGAAGAAAGTAAAAAAGCTAAAGGCGGCGGTTTCTTTAAGAAAATATTTAGCAAAAAAACTTTAATCATTATCATTATTCTAGCTGTTGTAGGCGGTGTTGCTTATTATTTTTATAATAAAAAAACTCAAACTGTCGTAGCGGTCGTAAAAACAACTACTGCTGTTAAAAAAGAAGATTTACAGATTGCTGTTCAATCAGACGGTAAAGTAGTTGCTAAAGATGGTGTTGTTTTATCGTTTTCTAATAGTAACGCTACTGCTGAAGTAAGTAATGTTTATGTTAAAGAGGGTGCTCAGGTAAAAAAAGGTGATAAGATTGCCTCAATTAGTACTGCATCTTTAGAATTTGATTTACGTAACGCTTATTCTAATTACCAATCAGCTTTAGCTAACTTACAAACTAAGGAAGCAGGGGCAACTGCCACTGATAAAGCTAAGGCGCAAAATGCAATCGACCAAGCTAAATTAAGTTTAGATCAATCAAAAATCAGTTTAGCTCAAACTCAAAGCAGTGCAGATCAGAGTGTCAGTAATGCTCAGAATTCAGTACAAGTAGCGGAAAATAATTTAAAACTTAACACTGACGAAAAAAGCAGTGCGATTGTAAACGATGCTTATGATAATTTAAATAATTCTTTGAAATCAATAAATATTTCACTCGCTAAAAGCTTACAAGATGCCGATAGTGTCTTAGGAGTTGATAATACTGGCTTAAATGATACTTTCGAAAGTTTATTAGGTGTTAAAAATTCTGGTACTTACAGTAATGCTAAAAATAGTTATGCGATTGCTAAAACAGATAATCAAAATTTTGCTTCCGCTTTTTCTTATTTAAATAGTGCTAGTAGTCAAGCAGATATTGATAACGTTGCTCAAAAAGCAGGGCTAGCCATTGATTCAATGGAAAAGGTCTTAGCGGATACTAAGAGTACTTTAGATGCTACTATTACTTCGACTTCATTTCCTCAGAGTCAATTAGATTCTCTTAGTTCAAAAATCGATAGTTCTCGTTCTAGTATGACTAGTGCTGATTCTAACTTAACTAGCAATTTACAAGCTATTTCTAATGCTAAAAGAAGTTTAGCTAGTTTCCAGTTATCATATCAAAAATCTTTGGATGATTTAGCGGCCACTAAAACAACTGCTAGCCAAAATATTGCTAATGCTAATAATAACGTCGCTAATCGTCAGGCAGCTTTGCAGAGTGCACAAATTAACTACAACGCTTTAGTGGCCCCAGCTACTAGTGCTGATTTAGCTAGTGCGCGGTCACAGCTTACTTCAGCTTCAGTTAGTGTTGATAAAGCTAAATACAATATTGATCAAGCCACTTTAACTTCACCAATTGACGGTGTTGTCTCTCAACTTAATTATAAAGCTGGTGATATTGTCACTGATAACACTAAATCAATGGCCACGATTATTAATAATAATACTTTGTACATTGAAGCTAACATTGAAGAATCTGATATCTCTAAAATTAAAGTTGGTCAAAAGGCTAGAGCTACTTTTGATGCCGTCGATGGTTTAAGTCTAGATGGTGAAGTTAGCTTTATTTCTATGACTTCGGTCACTAGTTCCAACGGAATCGTAACTTATTTAGTTAGAGTTATCTTTACCGCTCCAAAAGACAGTCCAATTCGTGAAGGTATGACTGCTTCAGTTAACTTTATTACTGCTGAAGCTTTAAATGTCCTAACTGTGCCAGTTGATGCTGTTCGAAATGTAAATGGCAAATCATCAGTTGAAACGGCTGATAATGTCTTCACGCCAGTAGTGACTGGTTTTACTGATGGCAAGAGAGTAGAAATAGTTTCTGGTTTGAATTTAGGTGATAAAGTTATTTACTAATCTATGAATGATCAAACCGTAATTAAATTAGAAGATGTTCATAAATCATACTACTTAGCTGGTGGAGAAGAAATTCCCGTGCTTCGTGGTGTTGATTTGGAAATAAAAAAAGGCGAGTTTGTGGCCATTATGGGTGAGTCAGGTTGTGGTAAAACAACCTTACTTAATATTTTAGGCTGCTTTCATCCTATAGATAGTGGTAAATATCTTTTGGAAGGGGAAGATTTGGGGGGCGTTAAAGATGATTACACTTTAGCCTATATTAGAAACAAGAAAATGGGTTTCATTTTTCAGCAGTTTAATTTATTTGCTAGATTAACGGCGATAAAAAATGTGGCCTTGCCGGCTCTTTATGCTGGAATATCACGAGAAGAACGAGAAGAAAAAGCTAAAGAGTTATTGGAGTCAGTTGGCATGGGAGAAAGAACTAGACATAAGCCTAACGAGCTCTCAGGTGGTCAACAACAGCGTATTGCTATCTGTCGCGCCTTAATTAATGATCCGGAAATAATTTTAGCTGATGAGCCAACTGGAGCTCTAGATTCAAAATCTGGTTTAGAGCTAATGAAGATTTTTAAAGGTTTTAAGGAACAAGGAAAAACTCTGATTATGGTTACTCATACTACTGAAGTGGCTAAATATGCCGATCGGATAATCTATATGAAGGATGGGGTAGTGATTGACTCTGATTATAAATTAAAAACTTCTTTTTAAACCTATGATTTTTGAAATTATTAAAATGGCGTTTGAATCGTTATTTTCTAACAAGACTAGAAGTTTTTTGTCGATGTTAGGTATTATTATTGGTGTGTCTACAGTTATTGCCGTATTTGCGATTGGCCAAGGCGCTAAAAATTCAGTTAACGCTCAGTTTCAAAATTTAAGCGCTAATTCTATTCTAGTGATGTCTAATCAAGGTCGTGGCGCTGTTGCCACCTCAAAGTTTAAAGCTTCAGATGCTCAACTAATTGCTACTCAAGTGCCAAATGTGTCAGCGGTTACTGGGGCGATGGAAGGTAATTCCAGTGTTTCTTATGGATCAGTTAGTAAGAGTTATAGTGTGACCGGTGTTGATTTAAATTATTTTTCCGTTTCTAATCTTAAATTACAAAGCGGTAGAGCGATTACTCAAGAAGATTTAGATGGAAAAACGATGGTAGCTGTTCTAGGTAGCACGGCTGTTACTGATTTATTTCCTGATGGTCAAAATATTCTAGGTAGTACGATTACAGTGGGTGGTAAAAAATTAGAAGTAATTGGTGTTTTAAATAAAACTGGTTCTAGAATGGGACCAATGTCGGTGGACGAATCAGTTATCGTACCACTAACAACTGCTGAAAAAGATTTACTAGGTTCTAAAGGGCAGGTGATGGTTAATGTTCAGGCTGATAGTGTTGATAATGTTGCAACCGTTAGCACTAATATAACTAGCGTGCTTAGAACCGCCCATAAATTAAAGACCGATGCGGCTGATGATTTTAGATTAATGGATGCTGGCAGTATGGTAGCTTCGGCTCAAGCCTCGGCTAGCTTAATGTCTACATTATTAACAGTGATTGCGGCTATTACCTTAGTAGTTTCTGGTATTGGTATTATGAACGTAATGCTAGTTACCGTAGCGGAACGTACCAAGGAAATTGGTATTGCCAAAGCGATTGGTGGTAAGCAATCAGATATTTTAAGCCAATTTCTTTTAGAATCAGTTATTTTATCAACTTTAGGTGGTTTAATAGGTGTAATTATTGGGCAAATTGCGATTCCGGTAATTTCTTATTTTAATATTATGACGTTGGCCGCCTCGATTACGGGACCACTAATTGGCTTCTCATTTTCTTTCTTTGTCGGTGTTTTCTTCGGTTTTTACCCAGCTTATAAGGCTAGTCGTTTAGACCCAGTTGATGCTTTAAGAAGTGAATAACAGTTTTTGAAGTTTTTGTCATTATCCTGCGTATATATAATTATAAGGAGTTTTAATAATAAATAATTTAAAATTTATGGAAGAAGAAATAAAAGAAGTGTCAAAGGAAGAATGTTGCACAAAAAAGGGAATGTTTAAACATCACCATTGTTGTGGTCATAAAGCGATGAGAGCTGCCTTGTTAGGAGTTGCTATCTTTGCCATCTTTGCTTTTGGTGTTGGTGTTGGTCGTCATTTAGGCGAAGGTCGCAACTTTAACAGAGGAAACTTTGAACAAAGAGGCGGTGGCCGAATGATGAGAGGTTATGGTAATGGCATGATGCAAGGTCAAAACGGCGGTCGCCGTTTAGAGGGCCAAGTAAACCAAGGTCAGTTCCGGGGACAAATTGAAGTTCAGGCTCAACCCGCAACTCAAACCATTCCCGCTGCTACGATTCAAGTAGTCTCACCAAGCCAAGTTAAAACTGTTACTCCTGCCAAATAACTATATTTACAAAAAAATCATCCGCCAGTTGGCGGATGATTTTTTTGTGGCAGCTATGCTATAATATTCCTATAATAATAAAGACAATGTTTTATTTTTTAACTTTTCCTGGCGTAGCGGTTCACGAATGGGCCCATAAAATATTTTGTAAATTATCTGGCCTGAAGGTAGTTAAGGTTTGTTATTTTCGCTTTGGCAATCCCAGTGGCTATGTTATTCACGAATCGCCAAGCAACTATTTACAATCTTTTTTTGTGGCGGTTGGGCCAATAATTTTTAATTCAATTATTAGTATCAGTTTAGCTTATTCTATTACTTTTTTACCATCAAACTCTTACTGGCGCTTAATTTTTTTATGGTTAGCTTTTTCGGTAGCAGCTCATGCTTTTCCTAGTAATGAAGACTTGTCTGGTGCCTCGTCTGATGGTTTAAATCATTTAAAAAAGGGCAGTAGTTTGCTGCCACTGATTGGTTTTCCTTTAATTTGGTTAATGTGGTTAGCGGGTCGTTTCGGTTTAATTTTTAGAATTGCTTTTGCGATAGGGCTGGTAGTTATTGGATTAGCCTGGGCTGGCCTTTTAGTGCTATAATAAAAAAATAAAAAGAATCTTATATAAATTTATGAAAAAATCTTTATTTTTAGTTTTGTTACCGGCTGTTTTATTGGTGGCTGGCTGTTCATTTGTAAAAGATGATAAAACTAGTCCAGCAGTAAATGCGCCCGCAATTAATTCTCAGGCCAATACTCAAAGTAATGTTTGTGAAATACCAGTCACCAGCTCCACTACTATTGTTAATGCTAAGACTGGATTACCACCAGTCAGTCAGGAAGAGAAAAATAAAACCTTTACTTACGAAGATGTGGACATGGGAGTTAAAATGAAATATCCAGGTTCTTGCTATTTTAATAAAGGCGCTTTTCAATGTTCTGATTTTTCTTTAAGCATCTGGTTGTTAGATGACGGTACTAAGGCAAGCGCTACGCCAAAGAAAACTTTTAAAGATAACGAAACTCAAATAGAATATACCTATAGCCATAACAAAAAAGTTTATTCTTTGTTAGCTTGGTATGATGGTGCTGATAGAAGTGATTTAGATTTAGTTATTGATAAGATTGCTAAAACTTTAACTTTTACTAAATAAGGAATTTTAAAAACCGCTTAAAAGCGGTTTTTAAAAAAGTATAAAAAGTATAATATGAAAACAATTGGATTATTTTTTGGTGGTTTAAGCAATGAGCATGAAGTTTCAGTTAAATCAGCCAAAAATATTGTAAGCAACTTCCCGAAACAAAAATATAAATTGACTTTAATCTTTTGGGATAAAAAAGGCATTTTTTATTTAGTAAAAGATATTAATAAATTAGGTAGTACTAAAAAGAAAATAAATATTGAAAATTTTAAAAATATTTTTGACATTGCTTTGCTTATGACTCATGGCAAATATGGCGAAGATGGTGTTTTGCAGAGTTTATTTGAGTCGCAAAAAATAAAATATTGTGGTTGTCATGCTCTGAGTTCAGCCTTGTGTATGGATAAAGGTTTATTTAAACAGCATTTATTAAGTCAAAAAATTAATCAAGTTAAATTTTTAGTTTTGGATTATAATTTGGAAGATAATAAGGAAATAAATAAAAAAATTTCTCTGATTAAAACAAAATTTAAATTGCCCCTTTATATTAAACCAGCTAACTCTGGTTCATCGGTAGGAATCACTAAAATAGAAAAAATATCCCAAATTATTAAGGCTATACAAGAAGCCTTGAAACATGATAATAAAATTGTTGTAGAGGAGGGGCTAATTAATCCAAGAGAAATTGAAGTTGCTGTCTTGGGAAATAAAAACCTAAATATATCTAGCCCAGGAGAACTTTATTTGGCTAAAGATTTTTATGATTACGATGATAAATATAAATTAGGCAAAACAGAAGTTTTAATTCCAGCGGCTCTTTCAAAAGAACAAAACAGAGAGATAATTAATCAAGCAGAAAAAATTTATAAGCTTTGTAGCTGTTCTGGTTTTGCTCGCATTGATTTCTTTATGGTTAAAAATAAAATTTATTTGAATGAAATTAATACCTTGCCAGGGTTTACCGATATTTCCATGTATCCAATGTTAATGATGAATAAAGGTTTTAGTTACCAAGAATTGATTTTTAAAATTATAGACCTAGCTTACTAATTATAGTAAACAAAAAAAGAGCTTCCATTAGGAGCTCTTTTTTATTTGTTTTATTTCTTAAGTAAATCCCGAATTTCCATTAACAATTTCTGGTCTTTAGTTGGCTCAGGTTCTGGGGCCGCTTTTTATTCTTAACC
>Ga0302288_1002264_pt1 | contig 11476 bp, 7 predicted proteins | sample III_Fen_N1_1_FD_194549 | JGI IMG/M metagenome (GOLD analysis project Ga0302288, IMG submission 194549) | Peat permafrost microbial communities from Stordalen Mire near Abisko, Sweden - III_Fen_N1_1 | ecosystem: Environmental > Terrestrial > Soil > Wetlands > Permafrost | place: Sweden: Abisko...
CGTTTTCATTAAGTTACAGCCGCATTCAGTAAAGGTTTTCCGTTTTATTAAGAAATAAAAGGGCCCCCTCCAAACCTCCCCCGCAAGGGGAGGCTTAAAAGTCGGGGCGAGGGGTTTAAGTCCCCTCCCTGTGGAGGGGATTTAGGGAGGCTAATAATTAAATTGTAAATAAAAAGATATGATTAAGTCATTTTTATTAATTCTATTCATAGTTTTTGGGTTGGGCGCTTTTGCAAAGGATTATACGGTAAGCTCTCCAAACGGAAGCATTAAAGTAACCGTTTCGGTTGACACGCAAATTAAATGGTCAGCTGTAGTAGCCAACCAATCTATCTTTACAAACAATACATTAAGCCTCGATCTGGGAACTTCAGTATTGGGAGTTAACCCCAAAGTCGTTTCAGCTAAAACAACCTCAGTTTCAGAAGTGGTTAAAACAGTGGTCGCCGTTAAATCCAAAACCATAAACAATACCTATAACCAACTAAACCTGGTATTCAAACCAAACTATGCAGTCAGTTTTCGTGTTTTTGACAACGGTATAGCCTATCGTTTCGAAACAAGCATGAAGGAGGAGATCACTGTAAAGAATGAAGAAGTAAACCTCAATTTTGCTGGAGATTACGGGGTCCTGTTCCCGGAGGAAGAAACCTTGTATTCGCATTATGAACGTCTTTATCTGGATCAAAAAATTAGCTCATTGGCTGCAGGAAAGTTCTGTTCACTTCCTACACTGGTAAAGGCTGACAACAACATCAAGATCGGGATTACCGAAGCAGATTTGTTCGATTATCCTTGTTTGTTTATGCAAGCTACGGGTAAAGCAGCATTCAAAAGCAAGTATCCAAAGGTTATCCTGAAATCTGATCCAAAGGGAGACCGTGAGATACAGAATATACAGGAAGCGGATTATATTGCAAAGACCTCCGGCACACGGTCATTCCCATGGCGTGTTTTCATGATCAGTACAGAAGATGCACGTCTGGTAGAAAATCAGATGGTTTATTTACTTTCCCGCGATTGCAAACTGGCAGAAACCAGTTGGATTAAACCGGGTTTGGTAGCCTGGGACTGGTGGAATGAAAACAATATTTACGGTGTTGATTTCAAGGCTGGTCTGGATACCAAAACCTATAAATACTACATTGATTTTGCTTCAAAATACAAGATTCCTTATATCATTCTGGATGAAGGCTGGACCAAAACTACCCTGAATATTAAAGAAGCGAATGCCAATCTGGATATCAAGGAACTGATTGCCTATGGTAAATCAAAAAATGTGGATATTATTCTTTGGTGCCTCTGGAATGCCTTGGATGCAGACATCAATGGTACTTTGGATTTGTATGCCAAATGGGGTATTAAAGGTATTAAAGTTGATTTTATGGCCCGTTCGGAGCAGTATATGGTCAATTTTTACGAACGTTCAGCTAAAGCTTGTGCTGACCGTAAATTAATGATCGATTTCCATGGAGCTTTTAAGCCTTCAGGCATGGCCAGGGCCTATCCGAATATCATCAATCATGAAGGTGTAAAAGGAATGGAGAATTGCAAATGGAGCAAGGATATTACTCCTGAACACGATGTTACCCTTTGTTTCACAAGAATGTTGGCTGGACCAATGGATTATACTCCCGGTGCCATGACCAATAAGAATGAAAAAGATTATGCCGTCAGTTTTTCACATCCGATGAGCCAGGGAACTCGTTGTCATCAGCTGGCCATGTATGTTTGCTATGATGCCCCACTTCAAATGCTAAATGATAGTCCATCGAATTATTACAAGGAAACTGAATGCACCTCATTTATCAGTAGAATGCAGACCGTTTGGGACGATACAGAAATTCTGGATGCCAGAGTAGGGGATTATATCCTCACTGCCCGTCAAAAGGGAAATGATTGGTACCTGGGCGCCATGACCGACTGGACTTCACGTTCACTGAATGTTGATCTGTCATTTCTGGGTGAAGGCACTTATGAAATAGAAATTATGCAGGATGGTATGAATGCAGATATTAGCAGTAACGATTATAAAAGGGTTGTCAAGCAGGTAACCAAAGCCGACAAGTTGAAAATTGACCTTGCAAAAGGTGGCGGCTGGGCAGCAATCTGCAAAAAATTGTAAGCGTGAATGAAGTCCAATATTATAATTTGAACCTTTGATCTATACCAAATAAATTACGTAAACCACCTAAACCAGGTAAGTCAGAAAGAGGTCGTCAGAGTAAAATCAGACGGCCTTTTTTTTGTTGCAGGATTCTTCGCCTAAAGCGGGCAGGAGGTTCAAAGTTCAAAGTTCAAAGTTTCAGGTTTCAAGTTTAAGTCTACTCCGAAAACTATATTTCTTGCCACTAAGACACTAAGTCTCACCAAATATACTACCTGGAAATTAAATCTTTGTGTAATTTGGTGTTTTGGTGGCATTTTTTTTATTAGACTTTTCGCAGTGTACACAAGATTCAAAGATCAATGTTATAGTTTTCATTTACTCTATCAACTTCATGTTTTGGTTCCTATATTTTGGATGAAAATGGAGTGTGGAATTAGAGATATAAAAAAAATAATCATATAACTAATATTTTAGTTTGAAAACTAAAATATTAGTTATATCTTTGTTCTGGATATCCAATCAACTGTGAGCAGGTAATTTGTAGCTTAATAATCATCTTGCAGGTTCAGGTTAAGAGTAGTTGATCTATTATTTTGTCTTTTAAAACTATTTTATTAGTTGAGGAACTAAGTGCTTAGTTTTGGCAAGGTTTTTGAGATTAATAAATTGGAATTAAACGGTAGAAGTCATGAAAGAATTAACCAAGGCTGAAGAGCAAATTATGCAGGAATTGTGGACCCTGGAAAAAGCTTTTGTCAAAGAGATTGTTGACAAGCTTCCTGAACCAAAACCTGCATACAACACGGTTTCGACCATTATCCGGATTTTGGAGAAGAAAGGATTTGTTGACCATTACGCGTATGGAAAAACACATCAGTATTTTCCGCTAGTCAGTAAAACGGATTACACGAAGTCATATTTCAGAAATTTCCTGAATGGCTACTTCAGTAACTCCTTTCAGGAAATGGTTTCGTTTTTTGCCAAAGAAGACAAAATGACTCTCTCACAACTTGATGAATTGATCAAGGAAGTCAGAAAAGATTTGGACCCGGAAAACCCAGCACCCAATGATTAACTTTGTAAATTACCTCATGGTTTCGGGGATAAGCCTTAGCCTTTTTGCAGGGGTTTATTACCTGTTGTTAAGAAGAGAGACCTTTTTCAGTATAAACCGGTGGTTCCTGCTGACATCGATTGGTTTCTCTGCCTTATTGCCCTTGTTACACATTCCGTTTTATACCCCAGATTCAATCCTTCTTGGTGAAGTTACTGTAACTCCATACCTCAATTTATTGAGTACGGTAACTATATACGGCAATGGTTTGACACAGGGAGCCGGACAACTGGTATTAACCTACCGCTTAATTGCTTATGCCTATCTTTTGGGAGTAATGTTTTTCGGTGGCAAGCTGTTGTTCCAGATTTACCAGATTAACCGGTTAATTGCAAGTAACCGGATTGTTCCTGAAGGGAATATTAAGCTGGTTATCCTGAAACGTGAGCTGAGTCCGTTTTCTTTTCTGAATTACATTTTCGTGAGTGAAAACCTGCAAAGAACCAATGGTTGGGAGAAAATGCTCGAGCACGAGAAACAGCATATCAGGCAAGGACACAGTTTTGATGTCCTAATACTTGAATTTATTGCTGTATTCCAGTGGTTTAATCCTATCTTTTGGCTGTTCAGACGTGCACTGCGCGAGAATCATGAATTTCTGGCCGATCAGGCTGTGATCTCTCAAGGAACTGCACCTTCATGGTACAAACAGATCCTAATCAACCAGTATGTTGGTACCCAAATTGTGATTACCAACAACTTTAATTATTCGTTAGTAAAAAATCGTATCCAAATGATCTCAAAAATAAAATCCAGAAAAATAGCCATCACTAAAGTCCTGTTTGGGATGTTGATGGCAGTTTGTTTAACGGCAGTATTTGCCTTTGAACCAGAGCAACAAGCAAAAACTAAGACTAATACTGACAAATCAAGTCAGATACAGGAGAAAATATACCAAAATGTGGAACAAATGCCTGTATTTCCCGGTGGCGATTCAGAATTAACCAATTTCATGATTAAGTCGGTAAAATATCCTCCTGAAGCTGCAAAAAAGGGCATTAAAGGAAAAGTATTTGTGAGTTTTGTGGTTGCCAAAGATGGTTCAGTGACTAATGCTAAAATTGAAAGAGGAGTTGATCCGATGCTTGATGCAGAGGCTCTTCGTGTAGTCAATGCCATGCCTAAATGGACTCCCGGAAAAGATAAGGGAAAAATTGTTCCTGTTCAATATACGATACCGATCAACTTTGCGCTTAAGTAATATAATTCTAAATTTTATACTATAAAGTCCGTATTTTCAGCATCTAAACTGATTATTACGGACTTTCTTATTTTTCAGAATCTATAAACTATTGGCAAGTATTCAGCATATTAAATCCTATTCAAAAATTCAATCAATGCTTTAGATTTATAAAATATATTACTTTTATATCTTGATGACTAACCAGTCTGGCCTAGGCTTTTTCATGGCTTCTATTGAAAATAACTGAATGAGTCACTTATTTTGAAATCTAAAGAATAACCGATAGACCATGAATTTAATATATCCTCAGAATTGTTCATTGAACCAAGAAACCTTTAATTGGAAATGCAAACCAAGGCATGGGTTCACAATACTTCTGGTAAGTTTTCTATTTTTTGTATTTCATTTAAATGTAGGAGCGAAAGCGGTTGAGCCTGCTACACAGAAGATCGTCACAGCAATCAAAAACCGTGGATGTTTTGTGTTATCTGAATCTGCTCATACTGCTCCGCTGGTAATAAGTGCCGATGAATTTCCTGGTGTAATCCGCATTGCCGGGTATTTTAAGGAAGATATACACAAGGTTACAGGGAATAAACCTGATTTGCTGATTGGCCAGGTTCCTTCTTCAGGTGAAATTGTTATCGCCGGGACTTTAGGCAAAAGTTCAATCATCGACGATTTGGTCAAGAGACACAAAATAGATGTTTCAGATATTGAACACAAATGGGAAGCTACGCTTACTGAAGTGATTGAAAATCCATTTCCGGGAGTGAAAAAGGCTTTGGTAATTGTTGGCAGTGACAAACGGGGCACCATTTACGGTTTATTCGATTTGTCGCGTCAGATTGGTGTTTCGCCCTGGTATTTCTGGTCTGATGTTCCTGTTCAGGAGCAGAAAAACTTGTATATAAAAGCCGGTCGATACCTGGCCGGAGAACCTAAAGTGAAATATCGCGGTATTTTCCTGAACGATGAAGAACCTTGCCTGGGACGATGGGCCGTAAAAAACTATGGAGGATTTAATCATCTGTGCTATGAAAAAGTCTTTGAACTGATCCTTCGACTGAAAGGAAATTATCTTTGGCCGGCCATGTGGTGGGCCAGTTTCAATACTGACGATAAAATGAATCCGGTATTGGCCGATGAAATGGGAATTGTGATGAGTACGACGCACCATGAACCCATGATGCGGGCCCACGCAGAATGGAAACTAAAAAAAGGATTGGCATGGAACTATGAAACCAATGCCGATACGCTACGGCAATTTTGGAAACAAGGGATTGAACGATCGAAAAACAAGGAAAGCATCGTATCTATGGGAATGCGGGGAGATGGCGACATGGCCATGTCAGCCGAAACAAACATTTCATTACTTGAAAAGATTGTCTCTGATCAAAGGAAAATCATTGCAGAGGTGACCCAAAAACCAGCTGAAAAAACACCCCAGCTTTGGGCGCTTTATAAGGAAGTTCAGGACTATTACGACAAGGGAATGCGTGTTCCCGACGATGTGACCCTGCTGCTATGCGACGACAATTGGGGAAACATCCGTAAACTGCCTCGTCCTGACGGGGTGCCTCATGCCGGAGGATATGGAATCTATTATCATTTTGACTACGTTGGAGGACCACGAAATTATAAATGGCTGAATACAAGTCCGCTCCCTGCAGTATGGGAGCAAATGCACATGGCTTATGCCCATGGCGTTGACCGCATCTGGCTGGTGAATGTTGGCGACCTGAAGCCTATGGAATTACCAATATCCTTTTTTCTGGATTATGCGTGGAATCCTGATGCCTGGCCTGCTGAACGGTTGCCCGATTACACCAGGCAATGGGCTGCACAGCAGTTTGGACCTGCGTCTGCCAATGAAATCGGGAATATGCTTGATCTTTACACCAAATACAACGGACGCCGTAAACCTGAATTGCTTTCGCCAAATACCTATAGCCTTGTAAATTTCAGAGAAGCCGAGACCGTTGTCGATGACTACAATCGTCTGGCAAAAGAGGCTGATGGTCTGGGGAAAAAACTCCCATTAGCCTGTCTGGATGCCTATTATGAACTGGTGCTTCACCCGGTCACAGCCTGTGCCAACCTGAATGAGCTGTATCTGACTGTGGCAAAAAACAGGGAAGCTTTCCGGCAGGGCAGGGCAACAACGAATGATCTGGCCCAAAAGGCAAGGGATTTATTTCAGAAGGATGCGGATATCACCAATTACTACCATACTAAACTGGCTGGTGGAAAGTGGGATAATATGATGGCGCAAACCCATATCGGATATACGATGTGGCAGCAACCCGAGAAAAATATCATGCCGGAAGTTAAGGAAATCACCCTTCCTGCGAAGGCTGAAATGGGGATCTCCATTCAAGGTGCTGATACGCTCTGGACTGATGGTATAGTAGGGAAAAGCCTGCCTGAGATTGATAGTTTTAATCAGCAATCGGTTTACATTGATGTGTTTAATCGTGGCAGTCAGCCGTTTGATTATGAGGTAAGCTCCAGTGAGTCGTGGTTAAAGGCCACTCCTGCAAAGGGCAAAGTCAAAAAAGAAACACGTATATGGTTATCTGCCGATTGGAGTAAAGTCCCGGTTGGGAAACAGAGAATTGATGTAAGAATTAAGCAGGTTGATGGCAAGGAAATAACCGTAAAGGCATTGGTTAATCATCCTGCAATGCCTGAATTGAATACATTTAAAGGTTTTATACAAAGCAACGGTTTTGTATCAATGGAGGCGGAGCATTTTACACGTTCTGCAGAGGCAAACGGAATAGGTTGGAAGGTTATCCCCGGATTGGGTCGAACTCGGTCAGGGATGTCTGTTTTTCCTGTTACAGCAGCTCCTCAGGTTCCGGGTAATAATAGCCCTCGTCTGGAGTATGACCTGTATTTGTTTCAACGCGGAGAAGTAAAAGTAAATTTCTATCTTTCGCCTAGCCTGAATTATTTCAATGATGATGGTTTAAAGTTTGCAGTTTCATTTGACAACCAACCTTCTCAAATCATCAGTATGAATAAAAATCAGGATCAAAGGATCTGGGAAAAATGGGTGAGCGAGAACATCAATAAGGTGAGTTCAGAGTTCAGTTTAAAGGAACCAGGCAAACACACCCTGAAAGTATGGATGGTAACACCTGGTGTTGTAATCCAGAAGATAGTGGTGCATACCGATGAATTGATTAAAGTGAAAGAAGTTAATCAGTTAACGAATGAGGGGACTGGCAAAGTAGTAGTCTATCGAGCTGAAGAAAGACCAAGCTATTTGGGCGAACCGGAGAGTTATTTGAAATTGAAATAGTATAAAATCATTATGATGAAAATAAATAAATTATAATCCCAATAAATCGAATAAAATGAAAAGTTATTTAGTTCAAAAAATCAATCTGGCTCTACTTATTATGCTGGCTGTCGCTATTACAACTGTAAACGCTCAGGTGAAACAGAAACCGAGATATCTGGTGAAAGACCTGTATATCGCCGATCCATCTGCACATGTTTTTGATGGAAAGATCTATGTTTACCCCTCACATGATATTGAATCCGGCATTCCGGAGAATGATAATGGCGATCATTTTGATATGCGTGATTATCATGTGTTTTCGATGGAAAGTATTGATGGGGCAGTAACCGATCATGGTATTGCCCTTGATGTGAAAAACATCCCATGGGCCGGAAGGCAGTTATGGGCTCCCGATGCTGCATTAAAGAATGGGACTTATTATCTCTATTTCCCTGTAAAGGACAAGACTGATATTTTCAGGATTGGGGTTGCAACGAGTAAAAAACCCGAGGGGCCATTTAAGCCTGAGAACAACCCGATCATAGGGAGTTTTAGTATTGACCCGGCTGTATTCAAGGATACCGACGGAAAGTATTACATGTATTTTGGCGGCATCTGGGGTGGACAACTTCAGCGATACAGGAACGGAAAGGCTATTGAGTGCGGTGCACAGCCTGCAGCAGGGGAGGTTTCGTTATGTCCCCAGGTTGCCCTTATGAGTGACGATATGTTGCAATTTGACGGAAAAGCGAAGGATGTTGTGATATTGGACAAAGAAGGTCATCAGCTGAAAACAGGTGATGAGGATCATCGCTTTTTTGAGGCCTCCTGGATGCATAAATACAAGGGGAAATATTATTTTTCCTATTCTACGGGAAATACCCATAAATTGTGTTATGCCATTGGTGATAATCCATACGGACCATTTACCTACCAGGGAGTTATCCTGACGCCTGTAATTGGTTGGACAAGCCATCATTCCATTGTTGAATTTAAAGGTAAATGGTACCTGTTTTATCATGACAGCAAGCCTTCCGGAGGAAAAACCTGGTTGCGGAGTGTTAAAGTTGTAGAATTGGAGTACAATGCTGATGGTACCATTAAAACGATAGAAGGGAAGGAATAGAAATATCAGGAGACGGAAGACGGGAGACCGCAGACAGAAGTCGGAAGACAGTATAAAGGAGTCCTCGGTCTTCCGACTTCTGACTTCCGACTTTTGATTCAATGGCCTATTTTCTAAGAGTTATTTCTAATTATTAATAAAGCAGAAACCCTGATGAATATTAGGTTACCTGCTTTTTTTAAGATAACACAAGAAACATTTGATCTATATAACTACCAAAATTATTTTTGCTTCAAGCTAATCAATATGAGTTTCCACTTATTATTATTATTATTATTATCTTGGAAACGTCACTGGTTATCAAAACCAAGACCTATGAAAGATATAGTGAATGATATGAAAGATTCTTATCGACTGGATTTATTAAAGTTAGGCATTTCGAATTTAAAATAAAATCTGATCATTGATATGAGCGATATAAAAAGTTCCGTTTTGCCCGTTACAGGAATGACCTGCAGTAACTGTGCCCGAACCATTGATTTGAATGTGAGTAAATTAAATGGAGTCAAAGAAGCGCGGGTGGACTTTGCAGGCGAAAAGCTTGTTCTGGAATTTGATCCATTAGTAATTAGTGAAAAGGATATCATTGCCTGTGTACAACGAATTGGTTATGGTGTTGCTACCGGAAAAGTTGAATTGCCTGTCACCGGACTGCAGGATCATACCGATGCCCTGTCGCTTGGTAAAATACTTTCCAGACAAAATGGAGTACTTGCTGCAAGTGTCGGATTTGGCACCGAACGTGTTATACTCGAATATATACCGGGAATGACCAGTATTTCTGAACTTGCTGAAGTTATTCGTAAGGCGGGATTCGATATTATACAGGTGGGTGAGACCGAAGAAGTTGAAGATGTTGAAGCAAAAGTTCGTGCATCAGAACTTAACAAGCAAAAGAATTTATTAATCATCGGATTGATATTCACCATACCGCTGATCATTTTCAGCATGGCGCGTGATTTCAAGGTCGTTGGATTTCAGTATGATTTGTATGCCATGCTTTTTGCCGCAAGCATTGTTCAGTTTGTTGTTGGCTGGCAATTTTACATTGGTGCATACAAGAGCCTTCGTAATGGGAGCGCAAACATGGACGTTTTAATCATGATGGGTTCATCAGTGGCCTATTTTTCAAGTCTGTTCGTTACACTGGAAATAATAAGAAGTCCTAATGTCTACTTCGAAACCGGAGCTGCTATTATAACCCTTATCCGTCTTGGTAAATATCTGGAGGCCAGGGCTAAAGGAAAAACTTCCGAAGCATTAAAAGCCTTGATGGGCCTGCGTGCAAAAACCGCCTGTGTTGTTCGGGAAGGTATTGAAACAGTGATCAGTATTGAGCAGGTTGCAGTAGGTGACACTATTATTGTTCGGCCTGGCGAAAAAGTACCTGTCGATGGAATTATCAGTGAAGGTAGGTCGGCATTTGAAGAATCTATGATTACCGGTGAATCAATGCCGGTAAGTAAAGGTCCAGGGGATGAGATCATTGGCGCAACAATAAACAGGGAAGGAATGATCCGTTTTGAAGCTTCCAGAGTTGGACGAAATACTACCTTGTCGCAGATTGTAAAGATGGTACAGGTGGCCCAAGGAAGCAAAGCACCAATACAGAAATTAACCGACGAGATCGGCAAATATTTTGTTCCTATTATTATTGGTCTTGCGTTATTTACATTCCTGGGTTGGGTTTATGTAGCACAAACTGATTGGACTGGCGCTATGATGAATGCCATAGCTGTACTTGTAATTGCATGTCCCTGTGCCATAGGTCTGGCTACCCCAACAGCAATTATGGTAGGTACGTCCAAAGGAGCCGAAAACGGAATCCTGTTCAAGAACAGCGAGGTTCTTGAGCGGGCCGGGAAGATAAATGTTGTGGTCCTCGATAAAACAGGTACTATTACCCGCGGAGAACCTGAAGTAACTGATATTATAGCTTTTGGTAATCATTCCCCAGACAATATTCTCAGACTTGCTGCAAGTGCTGAACGAGGTTCTGAACATCCATTGGGACGGGCAATGGTTAAAGCAGCCCTGGAAAAAGGTTTAAAGCTTTCTGACCCCATCCGATTCAGGTCTTTTGGTGGTTTTGGCATTCGGGCCAATATTGATGATCAAATCCTGGTTATTGGGAATTTGAGGATGATGCAGAATGAAGGAATTCCGATTGAAGAATGTCAGTCCGATATTTTAAGATTGCAGGCCGAAGGAAAAACAGCGATGATTATTTCGTTCAAATCTGCGAATGAAGAAGAACTGATGATTCCAATCGGCATAATAGCCGTAGCTGACACATTAAAAACTGGTGCAAAAGAGGCTATTAGTGATCTTTATAAGCTTGGGCTGGATGTAGTAATGATTACCGGAGATAATCAGTTAACAGCAGATGCCATTGCCAAACAGGTGGGAATCTCAAGGGTTGTAGCTGAAGTGTTGCCTGGCGAAAAAGCTGATGCCATCAAAAAATTGCAAGAGACCAATACTTTGGGCAATTATGCTCACCCCGTAGTTGCCATGGTGGGTGATGGAATCAATGATGCTCCTGCACTGGCACAAGCTGATGTAGGCATTGCAATCGGAACAGGTACAGATATTGCAATGGCAGCGGCAGGGATTACCCTTATCAGTGGTGACCTCTTTGGAGTTGGTCG
>Ga0302288_1002266_pt1 | contig 11475 bp, 14 predicted proteins | sample III_Fen_N1_1_FD_194549 | JGI IMG/M metagenome (GOLD analysis project Ga0302288, IMG submission 194549) | Peat permafrost microbial communities from Stordalen Mire near Abisko, Sweden - III_Fen_N1_1 | ecosystem: Environmental > Terrestrial > Soil > Wetlands > Permafrost | place: Sweden: Abisko...
ATCTACTGATGTAGGTTCTGGTATCCGTGGCTATAGATTATGTCGCAGTCTTGATAACGCAGGTGGATGTTCTGTTTGGACTACTAATGGAGAACATGCAGCGTTAAGTGAAACAGTTAGTGGATCAGATCTTCCTTCTGATGGAACATTTAGATATTACTATTGGTATGCATTTGATAATTCAGGAAACCAAAGTACTAACTCTGTAGGTGAATATATTCGTATGGATGCAACGAATCCTGTATATAATTCAACAACATTTACTGGTTGTGGTTATGCAAGTGGTAATAATTGTTATGTAAAAAATGGAACAACATTTTATATAAATGTAAGTCACACAGATACTGGATCTGGTTCAAATAACCAATATCTTGAACTTTCAAAAGATGGAGCAAACAGAGGTTCATGGGATGGTGCGACTGGAAATATTAAATCATATGCAGTTCCTTATGGAGTAAGTAATGGAGGTAACTACACTTCTTATGGTGAAGGCTTAGTTGATAATGCATCTTTTGATATTCAAAATCCTCAATGTATTCAATCAGGAGATTGTAATGTTACAGCATTAGGAAAATGGCCTGTTATTGCAGGAAGTGGTCCAAGTAATATGTATGGAGTAACTGTATATATGTATGATGGATTATATAATGGAGTAGGTTATACAGATACAGGTAAATATGTTTATTTAGATAATACTGCACCAAACGTACCTACACCAACAGATGCTGGCGCATATTCAGCAAGTACTTCTTTGACATTTACAGGCACAGCTAATGATTCATCTTCTGGAATATCTTCATGTACCGCTCAAATTGATGTTAATAATACTGATGGTCTTTCATTAGCTATGGATTCAACATTAGTTAATACTAACGGTTCTTATACATGGACTGGTGGTGTAGCAGGTAATACTTATTATTATAGATATGTTTGTACTGACAATGTTGGAAATACTTCAGGATGGAGTAATTGGTCAGATGGAATTTCAGTAAATACAATTCCAACAGTTGCATCTCCTGGAGTAACTTCTGTAACTTCAACATCTGCAATTCTTAGAGCAACTGTAGCATCGTTAGGTATTCCAGCAGCAATATCTGCTCGTGGAACTTGTTGGGGTACATCAGCAAATCCAACAACAAACTGTTTAGCTGAAGGAGGGACTACATCTGGAATATTTACACAAACTCGAACAGGATTCACTCCTGGTACCACATATTATTATCGTGGTTATGCAACTAATGCAACTGGTACAGGATATTCTACTAATGGATCATTTACAACAGCAGTTAATCTAACTATCATTTCACCAGGTAATGTATTAGCCCCAGCTTATTTTGCTGCTCCCGTAAATACAACATATGCAGTTGCTTATAATGGTATTCCTACTGTTACTGCGGAGGGTTGGGCTGGTTACTATGCTTCAATATCAGGAGCATGTAATATAGGACCAGGTAGTATTGGAGCAAATGTATCATGTACTGTTCCTAATATGACTTCTGCAAAGACGGTAACCGTAACTTACTCTACTATTCCAACAGTGACAACAAGCTCTCCTATATCACTAGGTCAGTATTCTGGAGCAGGTGGAGGAACAATTGTTTCAAACGGAGGATCAGCAGTCAGTTTAAGTGGTATTGTTTGGAGTACATCAGTAAATCCAACAATAGCAGATAGTAAAACAACAGATGGCTGGGCATCAGGTGGACCATGGACAAGTAATATGACTGGGTTAACACTCAACACGACTTATCATGTTCGTGCTTATGCTACAAATGCTTTTGGTACAGCATATGGTTCTGATTTAACGTTTACAACAAACCCAGCACTTATTCCAACAGTAACAACAAGTTCTCCTATATCACTAGGTCAGTATTCTGGAGCAGGTGGAGGAACAATTGTTTCAGATGGAGGAGCCACAATAACTGTCAGTGGTATAGTTTGGAGTACATCAGTAAATCCAACAACAGCTAGTAACTTAGGAATAACTTACGATGGATGGGCAACAGGTGGACCATGGACAAGTAACATGACTGGGTTAACCATTAACACAACTTATAATGTTCGTGCTTATGCTACAAACAGTGCGGGTACATCGTATGGTTCTAATCAAATATTTACAACAAGTCCAGCAGTTCTTCCAACTGTAATAACTACAGATCCAGTCCCAACTGCTACTATTAAAACAAACACAGCTATTGGAGGAGGAACTACTTCTGCAAATGGAGGAGCAACAGTAACTCAAGCAGGTTTAGTTTGGGGTTCATCAGTAAATCCAACAACAGCTAGTAACTTAGGAATAACTTATGATGGTTGGGCAATCGGAGGACCATGGGCAAGTAGTATTACAGGATTAACATACGATACTATCTACCATGTTCGTGCTTATGCAATAAATGTTGCAGGAACTTCATATGGAGCCGATGTAACATTTAGAACACAGCCAGTTCTATCAACTGCAAATATCCATGCCATTGATTGTAGAATTTCTTCAGGATCTAATGTTTGTAATACTACTTTGAATTGGGATACAATAAATCCTATCAGTGGTTTCACTTCTGTTATTTCACTTTCTGGAGTTACTGTAACAACAGGAAACTCAATGGCAGTAACACCTGGTTATTCAAAATCAATTTATTATGGAAACAATGTATTTAGTATTTCTCATGCAGGAAAAACTCTAAGTTCAGTAACTGCGTCAGCAATTTGTTCTCAAATTCCAACAGCTACTTATTGGGATGGTAGTATTTGTCATTCAACTGCAGTAAGTTGTCTTGAAAATCAAATAATTAGTACTGGTGGTACTTGTCAGGCTTGTTCTGGAACAGATATAGCTAATCGTAATACTAATACTTGTGAACCAGCATCAACTTGTGTTTCACCAAAAATAAGAGTTCCATTTGATAATAGTTGTCAGGATAAATATCTTTGTGTTTCTCCTCAAGTTTATGTTGCTTACTATAATACTTGCCAAGATAAAGTAGTTTGTACAGATCCTCAAATAAGAGATATCTACACAAATACATGTATAGATCCAGCTAACTGTAAATCACCTAAGAAAATAATAAATAAAACTTGTAGTAGTAACTCAGCTTTTATTTATACTGAAAACTAGAAAGTTAAAATAATAGTTTAAGAAAATACCCCAAGGACAAAGTCCTCAGGGGTATTTTCTTTTGACAGGTACCCGACAACTGTGGGTATCTGTCAGATGTCTTGTATGTTATTTTAATTATTATCTAGTTTGACTTTATTTTTAAATCTGATACTATGAAACTCAATCGCAATATTTGCGCCTGTCTCATGAAAATGAGATGATTCCCTGCTTTTAGTAGGGAAATTAATTATTAATTTATGTTGGTAATTATAATAGAGTAAGGTACGCTCGTATACTCCGTTATGTTTATCAACCAATAAAATATATGGCAACAGAAGAATTTAACAGAGATAAGCCTCACGTTAACGTAGGTACTATTGGTCACGTTGATCACGGGAAAACTACATTAACAGCAGCTATTCTTCAAGTTTTATCAAGAGCAGGCGCTGGATACGGTGCCAAAATTAAAGGCGTAGATCAAATAGACTCAGCTCCAGAAGAAAAAGCACGTGGTATTACCATTGCTCTTTCTCACAACGAATATTGGACACCAACACGTCACTATGCTCACATTGATGCTCCAGGACATGCTGACTACATTAAAAACATGATTACAGGTGCCGCTCAAATGGACGGTGCAGTTCTTGTTGTTGCAGCTACTGATGGTGCAATGCCACAAACTCGTGAACACGTTCTTCTTGCAAAACAAGTTAACGTTCCTAAAATAATAATATTCCTTAACAAGTGCGACATGGTTGATGACAAAGACATGATTGATCTTGTTGAAGAAGAAATCCGTGAATTGCTTACAAAACAAGGTTATGATGGTGCTAATGCTCCTGTTATTCGTGGTTCAGCTCTAAAAGCTCTTGAATCAGCTGATAATGACAATGAATATGCAAAATCAATAATGGAACTTGTTAATGCTTTAGATACATACATTCCAGTTCCAGAGCGTGATATTACAAAACCATTCCTAATGCCTATTGAAGATATATTCTCAATTGAAGGACGTGGAACAGTTGTTACTGGTAAAATCGAACGTGGAGTTATCAATGTTGGTGAAGATGTTGAAATCGTTGGTATTAAAGATACTATGAAGACAACTGTTACTGGTATTGAAATGTTCAACAAAAATCTAAAACAAGGTATGGCTGGAGATAACGCAGGTATTCTTATCCGCGGTATCAAAAAAGAAGATGTCACTCGTGGACAAGTTCTTGTTAAACCAGGTACAGTTACTCCTCACTCCGAATTTGAATGTGAAGTTTATATTCTAAAGAAGGAAGAAGGTGGACGTCACACACCATTCTTTACTGGTTACAAACCTCAATTCTATATCCGTACAACAGACGTTACAGGTGAATCAACATTACCAGCAGGAGTAGAAATGGTTATGCCAGGTGATACAGTTACTCTTAGTGTTAAATTAGTAACACCAGTAGCTCTTGAAGCACAAATGCACTTCGCAATTCGTGAAGGTGGAAAGACAGTCGGTGCAGGAGTAGTTACAAAAATCATTAAATAGTAACTTATTTCGTTCTTTTTAATTACAAACGTTATGACAACAAAGAAAGTACAAAAAGCTAAAAAGGTAAAAGAAGACGCAGTTGTCCAACTTCGTATTCGTGTAAGAGCATACGAGAATAAAATTCTTGACGCATCCGTCAAGCAGATTATTGATACCGCTCTACGATATGATGCAAAAATCGTTGGTCCAATTCCTCTTCCAACAGAAATCAAAAAGTATACTGTGAACCGAGCATCGTTTGTTTTTAAAAATGCTCGTGAACAGTTTGAAATTAGAATCCATAAACGTGTTATTGATATTTTAAATCCAAATCCTAAAACGATTGAAGCTCTCACAAGTCTATCATTACCATCAGGTGTTGATATTGATGTGAAGATGATGTAATAATTTTTTCGGAAAAGTTTTTGCCGAAAAAGTTGGCAGGATCTAAAGAAAATAAACAAAAAATATATGAAATTTATTCTTGGTAAAAAACAGCATATGATGCAGTGCTTTCTAGAAGATGGCACAGCAATCCCAGCAACCGTAATACAAGCGGGCCCTCTTGTTGTTACTCAAGTTAAAAGCCCTGACGTTGATGGTTATACTGCAGTTCAGGTAGCATTTGATGAACAGAAAACAAGTCGTGCAACAAAAGCTCATCTTGGACATGTCTTGCCATCAAAAGCAAGTAAAGAAGGTGCGGCTGAAACAGCAGGTGCATACAAGCATCTTCGTGAATTCCGCGATATAGAAGAAATTGCAGTTGGTGATGAAATAACAGTTTCAGCATTCAATGTTGGTGATATGGTTATTGTCTCTGGAGTTTCAAAAGGAAAGGGTTTCCAAGGAGTTGTTAAACGTCATGGTTTCCATGGAGGACCTCGTTCTCATGGACAAAAACATTCTGAACGTGAACACGGTTCTATTGGTGGAGGTTTAAGAAATAAAGTTCCAAAGGGTATGCGCATGGGAGGCCGTATGGGTGGCGATCGCATAACTATCAAGAACTTGGAAATCATTGGCGTCGATAAAGAAAACAACCAATTACTTGTTAAAGGGGCTGTTCCAGGACGACGTGGTACGCTCGTAGAAATCATCGGATAATTTTATGAAAAAAGAAATAAAACAAAAAAATATAGAAAATTCTGATAAAGGCGTATCTGCTTCTGTAATTGAAACACAGGTATACAACCAAAAAGGAAAGTCTGTTGGTAAATTAGAACTTCCAGAATCAATCTTTGGTGTTCCTTGGAATGGTGACTTAGTTCACCAAGTAGTAACTGCAATGCAAGCAAATTCTCGTACTCCAATTGCTCATACTAAAGACCGCTCTGATGTTCGCGGAGGAGGTAGAAAGCCTTGGAAGCAAAAAGGTACAGGACGTGCTCGTCATGGATCAACTCGTTCTCCAATTTGGGTTGGTGGTGGAGTTACTCACGGTCCTCGCAATGAAAAAAGTTATGATCAAAAGATAAACAAAAAAATGAAAGCAAAAGCTCTCTATACTGTTCTATCTGAAAAACTTCGTAAGGGTCAAATAATATTCTTAGAAGAATTAACTCTTAAAAATATTAAGACTAAAGATGCAGTAGGAGTTATAAAAGATTTAAGTACAATAAAAGGTTTTGAAAGAATTGTTGGTGGAAAGAAACCTAATACTTATATTACAATTCCAGCAAAAGGTGAAACTCTTAAAAAGAGCTTTGCTAATATTCCAACCGTAGAAATTGATGAAGTTCGTAATATCAACCCAGTTGATCTACTTGCTTTCCGATACATTATCATCTCTCAACCAACAGAAAGTATTGCTTTCTTGGGTGGTAAAATGGAGAAAAGTAATAAATAGAAAGTAGAAGGAATTAAAATACCATGAAAACAACAAAAACAAAAAAGAATACAGAAAAAAAAGATGTTGCTGTCGTAGATAGTAAAGCAATAAAAACTCATCCACTTATAAAAGGACCACGTATTACTGAAAAATCAGCTATTGCTTCTGAGAAGGGTGTTTATACTTTCAATGTTGCAACAGAGGCTAATAAAAATGAAATCAAAAAAGCTATAAAAATGCTTTATGGTGTTAGCCCAGTAAAAGTTTCCATTACACAAATCACAGCAAAGACAGTTGTTCGTCGCGGAAAAGAAGGTGTAAAACAAGGTGGTAAAAAAGCGGTCGTGCATTTAAAAAAAGGAGAAAAGATAACATTTGCATAATATATGAAAAAATATAGACCAACAACACCATCAAAGAGACACCAGACAACAGTTACTTACCGTAATGTTTTAACTGCGAGTCAACCAGAGAAATCTTTAACTCATGGTTTTAAACGATCCGTTGGACGAAATAACGTTGGACGTATCACTATGCGCCACAAAGGTGGTGGACATAAACGTCTTTACCGTGAAATAGATTTCAAATACAACAAACATGATATTCCTGCAAAGATTTCTACTATTGAGTATGATCCAAACCGTAACGCATTCATCGGCCTTGCAGTATTTGCTGACGGAGAAAAACGTTATGTTGTTGTTCCAAAATCAGTTAAAGTAGGAGATTCATTTATAGTAGGAGAAAAAGCTCCTCTAGCAGTTGGAAACCGTCTTCCACTTAAAACAATTCCAGTTGGTACTTTTGTTTACAACGTTGAAATCAAACCAGGAAATGGAGCAAAGCTTGCTCGTTCTGCTGGAACATTCGGTCAAGTTGTTGCTAACGACTTAGGTTATACCAATGTTAAAATGCCATCAACTGAAGTTAGAAAAGTTTCTGAAAATTGTTACGCTTGTATTGGTGAAGTTTCAAACTCAGAATATAAACTACAAAATTTCGGTAAAGCTGGACGCTCACGTTGGTTAGGTATTCGTCCAAGAGTTCGTGGTACAGCGATGAACCCAGTTGACCATCCACACGGAGGTGGTGAAGGTAAACAAGGAAGAGGTCTACGTCGTGCCAAGACTATGTGGGGTAAGCCATCAGGAAAGGGACAGAAGACTCGTACACCAAAGAAATACTCAAATATGTGGATTGTATCTCGTAGAAGAGTTGGAAAGGCTAAGAAGAGTAAATAAGAAAAAATATCTATCAATAAAAAATACCCGAAAGGGTATTTTTTATTTTGGATAATTTTCAGGTACCCGACAACTGTTGTTACAGGTGTCGGGTACCTGAAAATTACTTTGTGAAAAATTTTACTAGAGGTATAATAACGGGATGGAAAATGAACAGAAAAGTTATGATAAAAGATTGTCTGAAAGGAAAAGATTTTCTATAGTTGAACGTGCTAAAAGTTTTTCATATGCTATACGTGGATTAAAATTACTCTTCAAAACACAACATAATTCTTGGGTTCAAATATCTCTAACTATTGTAGTTATATTTTTAGGAATATTTTTATGTATATCACAAATTGAATGGATGTTTTTAATTCTATCTATTGGATCAGTCCTTACAGCAGAAGCTTTTAATACAGCTTTTGAATTTGATATTGATTTAACTTCCCCTACTTATCATCCTTATGCTCGTGATACAAAAGATGTCGCAGCAGGAGCTGTTCTTATCACTTCAGTTATGGCAACTGTTGTTGGAATCATAATTTTTTTACCTAAAATAATTTTACTAATTACAAATTAGTTGACTTTATTTTTATATTTGCTAGTATAGGTGGACGAGCTCAAAAGAGCTTATTTATATTGTATATGACAAGATCACTTAAAAAAGGACCATATGTAGATGAAAGGCTCTTGAAAAAGATTGCCGGAAAGAAACCTTTAGAAACAGGTGTTATTAAAACTTGGTCACGCCCATGCGTTATCTCTCCAGAAATGGTTGGTTTCGTGTTTGGTGTTCACAATGGAAAGACACATGTGGAAGTATTAGTAAGTGAAGATATGGTAGGTCACCGACTTGGTGAATTCTCCCTCACTCGTAAGTTTGTCCGACACGGAGGTAAAATGCAGAAAGAACTTGAAGTGAAGAAGAAAGAAGCAGAAATATCAGCATCTAAATCAGCAAAAGCCGCTACCGCTGATACAAAGAAAAAATAATTTAACTTTATGAAAGCATTTTTAAAAAACTACAGACAGTCTCCCCGCAAGGTTCGCCTTGTAGCAGACTTTATCAAAGGAAAAAGGATTTCCGACGCTTTTGTTTATTTGGATACATTACCAAAGAAAGCATCACTTCCTATAATGAAGCTTTTAGCATCAGCTGTTGCTAATGCAAAGCATTCAGGAATTTCAGAAAAAGATTTATTTGTTGCCAACGTTACAGTAGATAAGGGTATAGTTATGAAACGTAGTATGCCTCGTGCTCGTGGAAGTGCTTCACGTATCAACAAGCGTACAAGTCACGTTGTTTTAACTCTTATTGAAAAAAACGTAGAACAAAAAGCAAAACCTACAAAGAAAGTTGAAAAAGTATCCGAAGTAAAAAAAGTAGAAAAGAAGTCGAAACCAGCTAAAAAGTCAGAAGCTAAAGCTTAAATTTTATATGTCAAAAGTTGTCCATCCATACGCACATAGATTAGTAACACTTCGTGATTGGAAATCACGTTGGTTTGCTTCCAAAAAATACAAAACTCTTTTAGAAGGAGATGTAGTCATTCGTGAATTTTTAGCAAAGAAACTTCGTGGTTTTTATGTTTCTCGTGTTGAAATAGAACGTAATGTTAAATCAACAAAAGTTATGGTTTACACTTCACGCCCAGGTATGATCATTGGCCGTTCAGGTGAAGGTGCTGCTAAATTAAAAAGTGAATTAGTTGTTGCTCTAAAGAGAAGAAAAGTTGCTATTCCTGAAGATTTCAAATTTGATATAATCGAAGTTACAAATCCTGATGCTGATGCTGCAATTGTTGCATGTATGATCGCTGAAGGTCTTGAAAAACGTCTTCCATTCCGCCGAGTTATGAAGCAGACAATCGAAAAAGTCATGACTACTCGTGGAGTAAAAGGTGCTCGTATATATCTTGGAGGACGTCTTGGTGGAGCTGAAATTGCTCGTAGTGAGCAGATAAAGCGTGGTTCCATTCCACTTCAGACTTTCCGTGCCGATGTAGATTTTGCCCGCGAAAAGGCTCACATGAGTTATGGAGATATAGGTATTAAAGTTTGGATTTACCGCGGTGAAGTTTTTTCAACTCAAAGTAATAGTCCAGCACCAGCAAGAAGTGATAAATAATAAATAAATTTTATGTTAACACCAAAGAAAGTAAAATATAGAAAATGGCAATCAAGCCGAACAGATATGAGAAAAGTTACACCTGATACTCGGGGTACAGCTGTTTCATTTGGAGCATATGGCTTAAAAGCTACTTCAGGTGGACGTATTCGTGCAAATCAGATAGAATCAGCTCGTAAGGTTTGCTCAAGAACTATTGGTAAACTTGGACGTATGTGGATTCGTATTTTTCCAGACAGACCTTTTACAGCTAAACCTGCAGAAGTAGGAATGGGAAAAGGTAAAGGTGATCCTCAAGGATACTGTCTTGATATTCGTCCAGGAAGAATTATATTTGAAGTTGATGGCGTAACAGAAGCTGTTGCTAAAGAGTCTCTACGAAAAGCAGGTACTAAATTACCAATTACTACTCGCGTAGTTGCAAGATAAATATTATGGATACACAAAAGAAACAATCAAATAAAATTTTGAAAGGTGTAGTTACTTCAGACAAAATGGATAAAACTATTGTTGTTGAAGTTACACGATATGTTGAGCATGCAAAATACGGCAAACGTATCAAGAAATCAAAGAAATACAAAGCCCACGATGAAGAAAACAGCAAGAAAATTGGTGATATCGTTGAAATCGAAGAAACTCGTCCAATCTCGAAAGATAAAAAGTTTAAAGTAATAGCATAATTATATGATTCAAGATGGAACAGTAGTAAATATAACAGATAACGCCGGCGGTAAAGTTGGAAAGGTTTTCAAGATACTTGGTTCTTCCAAGCGTCGCTATGCTGGTATCGGAGATAAAGTTATTATCTCAGTTAAAGTTGCTGAGCCAAGAAAAGGAGTTAAGAAAAAGGATGTTCACCAAGCGGTTGTTGTCCGAACAGTTAAAGCTTTTCGCCGAAAAGATGGTTCATATATTCGCTTTGATGATAACGCAGTCGTAATTTTAGAAAAAGATAAACTAGATCCAAAAGGTGGTCGCGTATTCGGTCCTATTCCACGCGAACTTGCAGAAAGAGGTTATCAGAAAATTATTTCATTAGCCCAAGAAGTTATATAATTTTATGAAAATAAAGAAAGGAGACAATGTAATAGTAATTGCTGGTTCTAATAAAGGAAAGAAAGGCAAAGTTCTAAAAGCTATTCCAACTGAGAATAAGGTTGTTGTTGAAGGTGTTAACTTACGTAAAAAAGCTCACAAAGCTAAATCAAAAGGTGAAGTAAGTCAAATGATAGAAATAGCAATGCCAATACACGTATCAAACGTCGCTAAACAAAAATAATTAAATTTTTATGGAAACAGTTAAACAAAAAGAAAAAAAAGCATATACAACACTTAAGGCCAAATATGGTTACAAGGGTGTCATGGCAGCTCCTCATCTTGTAAAGGTGGTAATTGCTGTTGGTACAGGGTCTGGTCTTAAACGTGATAAGGATCGTAATAAATTTGTTATGGATCGTCTTGCAAAGATTACAGGTCAAAAGCCTGCAACTCGTGGCGCAAAGAAATCCATTGCTAGTTTCAAAGTTCGTGAAGGTGACCCAATCGGTGTTATGGTAACACTTCGTGGTGCTCGTATGTACGGATTTTTAGATAAGCTAATAAATGTTGCTATTCCTCGTACAAAAGACTTCCGTGGTATTGAAAGAAAGATTGTTGATAGTATTGGTAATCTTACAATGAGTATCAAAGAAC
>Ga0302288_1002268_pt1 | contig 11472 bp, 11 predicted proteins | sample III_Fen_N1_1_FD_194549 | JGI IMG/M metagenome (GOLD analysis project Ga0302288, IMG submission 194549) | Peat permafrost microbial communities from Stordalen Mire near Abisko, Sweden - III_Fen_N1_1 | ecosystem: Environmental > Terrestrial > Soil > Wetlands > Permafrost | place: Sweden: Abisko...
GCAATGGGTATTATCAATGCCTGGGCAAGTTCTATGGTATTAGGTCCTATTGCCGGACCAATAGCTGCTGGAATTATGACTGCTTTATTAGTAGGTACTGCTGCTGCTCAAGTATCTGCTGCAAGTTCAGAACGTGATAAAATAAAAGCCATGACAATTGATTCACCGGCTTCTTCCGGTGTTTCATCTTCCTACACCGGTGCTCGTGTAGTAAACCAAGCAGCTGAAGGTAGGTGGAATGTTATGGGCGAAGATGATGGAGTAGTATATCGTAATGTGCCTTATCGTGGTGTTGCCCGGACTGGAATTGTAAATAGTCCTACTCTGGTGGCTGAGCGTGGAGATGAGTTAATTGTAGATAATCCAACTCTGAGAAATATCCGCATGAATGCCCCATGGGTGCTTAATACAATACGAACCATGCGCGTAGCTCAGCGCGCCGAAGGTAATTACTCATCATTAAATTCTAATTCAGGAACCCAGTCGGGATCTGGTACTTCAGTTGTCGATAATAGTGCTATTTTACTTTCGGCACTGGATCGCATGATTGCACTTCTTGAATACTTGAGAGATAATGGAGTGATAGCACCAATAGTACTAACGGAGTTAGATAAAGCATATGCTCTTAGAGCTCAATCTGAAAAGAAAGGATCAATAGGATGAGAATAATTTCAGCAAAAGGCGAATTTTTTGCACCGGCATTATCGGCACAACTAAATATTAATAACGTATTGCTCTTGGAAGCTGGAGAAATGACATCGCCTATCACGTTGCCAGGTACCGCTCATAACCTGGCGTTGATTGATAACAGTCACCGCCCGGATGCTTATTTCAAGCCACTAACGGACTTGGATGTTATCCTGATTGATGGATTAGTGCATTGTAAATGCAATCTTGGAATTCATTCGGCCAACGAGGAGGATGGAATAAGTTGTACGCTGTATCTCGATACCGGTGGTTTTTATAGCCGGCTTAATGATATGAAATTAGCCGGTTTAAATTGGCCGATATTGAAATGTCCAAACTTTGATACAACTACACTAAATGATCGTAGGCAATGGCTAATTGACATTATGGAATCTCAATATAATAATCAATCCTCTGATTATCCATTTAGAGTAGTTCCGGTAGAAACCTCACAAAACTGTAGTTACAATAATGAAACTGGAGTAACCATAGATAATGAATTTTTAGCCTTGAATCAATTGGCAGAATATGCAACAATAATTGAGGGTAATGAATCCGTTCATGTTTGCAGAATAGAACATTTGAGAGGAAGTGCACCTATTTCAATTAAAGTTGATAGCAATAATATAACAATTGACAAAGGATATGGAATAACGCCATTTCTGAAATTGGATTATATTCTTAATTTTATTTTTAGTGAATTAGGATATGTATATGATAAATCAAAAATGTCGCTATATGTAAAAGAATATTATGAAAAAACACTCCTATATAATAATGTAGCAGATGCCATTTATAGTGGAAAATTGACATATTCCCAATTATTCCCCGACATAACTATTAAAGATTTTTTAAGCGAAACACAAAAGGTTCTTGCCGGCAAATTTATTGTAACAGAAAATTTGAAAAAAATAGAGTTTGTTTCATTTTCAACTGCTTTTAATTTGCCTCCTGATATTGATTTGTCCAGATATTTGTGTCAAAAAGCAAAAATGAAAGATACAGAATTTGCGAAAATTTTAATATCCGATTCGACGCAATCAACTTCTGATACTTCTTCAACAAGTACAACTAAGACAGAAACAATTAGTTTTAATATATTAAAACAAAATTACTGTCAGCACCGGATAGCTGCAACGACAGTACCTCAATCGGTACTGTTTTCTCAAGTTAAATCAGATTCGGTGGTACATCTTAATTCCAGTTTGAAAATTGGGGATTCAATCACACAAGAAGCTTCAAAAATACCCACTGAAGTATTTTTTATAAGTATGGATGATAAATGGGAAGTTATGAGTGATACCACACATACAAATGCTGTGTTTTATTATCGGACAAGTTACGGTGTTTTTGACGGTTCTATTGCCCTATTAAATTATAGTTATCGTGAATATAGGGACTTTAGATCAAATTCAAATATCCCGATAAGTGCTAAAATGCGCATACCTAAAGCTCTTTTAGAATCAATTCGACCTCAAATTCCAAAACTATTGAACGGACAATCAGTCATGATTGAAAGTATGCAATTAGTATTAGGCGATTCCACTACTCAGGATGTCAATTTTAGAACTATACGCTCTTATGCTGACCGATAATTTGTCCTTTAGTTTTTAGTTTGAAAATGTCAAATTTGCATTATGATTAAAGAAGGAAAAAATATACCGGTATCAGCTCCACAATTTGCGGACATGGCTGATGTGCTCGATAAGTTTCGCACATTCAAAAATGAACCGGCTATGCAAATGTCGCATTTGATTGATTTTCTTTCAACACCTAGCGACGATCGGACATCGTTTTATGAAATATTTACTGCTCAGATTGAAGTGATAAACAACAGATTTGCTTTAATTACTTATGAATAAAGATAGATATTTAGCTTGCAACCCGTTGGTTCTGGATATTTACACCGGTGCTAATTCAACTGGACGTTATCGGATCTATACCGGTAATGATTTGCTGTTTGAGGGTATAGCTTTCAGCTTCAGCGGAACGGCTCGTGTTGATATATCTAATCTTTTCTCCGATAATATGACTGCCGGATCCTGGAACTGTAAAATGGTAACGGTAATTGATGATGTGGAATATGCCGGTGGTACTGATTCGACCAAACAACATGATTTCATTGTCTATGGCGGAGCAATTAGCCGGCTATTATCCCGGATGCTCGCTGGAAGCAATACCGATATTTTCAGTTGGAAACTGAAAAACAGTGGAACTAATTTCTTCCTGAGCACGCGGACTAATGATTATGGGCTTTACATTCCGGAGAATGAATTAGAACCTTTATATTACTATGCCAAAGGGATGAAATTCGATATTAAAGCGGAAAATGAAATAATTGCTTCGATCGATCACACGGCCGATGCTGAAGAATCGCTGCAAAGTATTGATTTTAGTGCTTTACGTCAACAGATCGTTGCCACAAAAAATAAATTCATAAACTCATTCAGAATTACTACGGCTTCCGGCTGGAGTTCTTCAGTATTGATTACTTCGGTCGAAAAAACCACTGATTTTTATTTGAAATTCAAAAATTCTTTTGGGGTTTACGAACGCCTGGCTATTCATGGCGTGGTATCTTATGCTGCAGCTCTGAGTGATGCCGAAAAATTAAAGGAATTCGATCCCGTGATTGATGATATGATTGATCGTCAACAGCGCAAAAAAATCACTCATGATTATACCGCCGAAATGGGTTATAGAACGCGAAATGAACGGTCATTTGCGCTTGATATGCTAATGAGCGATTCGGTTATATTTGTTGCTTATGGCATTGAAATGGGATGTAATGTATCTGCCGATAGTTTAGTTATTGCTTCGACTGATTCACAACTAAAATCAATGCAGCTTAAAATTGAACTTCAGGATGTAGATCCATTTTATTCACCGACATCGGATGAGGATTAAAATATGAACAAAGAACGATATTTGGCGTGCAACCCGTTAGTTCTGGATATTTATACCGGGATTAATTCAACTGGACATTATCGGATCTATACCGGTAATGATTTGCTATTTGATAGTATGGCCTTTAGTTTCAGCGGTATTGCTCAGGTTGATATATCTTCTCTTTTTTCCGAGAATATGACCGCCGGATCCTGGAACTGTCGAATGGTAACGGTAATTGATAATGTGGAATATGCCGGCAATCCTGATTCTACCAAACGACATGATTTCATTGTATATGGCGGAGCAATTAGTTGGATCCTTAAACAATTATTGATAGACGGTAATACGGACATTTTCAGTTGGAAATTGAAAAACAGTGAAACTAACTTTTTCCTGAGCACCCGGACTAATGATTATACGCTGTACGTCCCAGAGAATGAATTAGAACCTTTGTATTACTATGCCAAAGGGTTGAAATTCGATATCAAAGCCGACGATGAAATAATTGCTTCGATCGATCACACGGCCGATGCCGATGAATCGTTGCAAAGTATAGATTTCAGTGCTTTACGTCAACAAATGGTTGTCGCTAAAAATAAATTTATAAACTCATTTACAATTACGACGGCTTCCGGATTGAGTTGTTCGGTATTGATCACTTCGGCCGAACAAGCCACTGATTTTTATTTGAAATTCAAAAATTCATATGGAGTTTACGAACGCCTGGCCATTCATGGAGTGATATCTTATACTCCAGCTTTGAATGACTCCGAAAAATTCAAAGAATTCGACCCTGTTATAGATGATATGATCGATCGTCAGCAGCGAAAACAAATAAGTCATATCTATACTGCTGAACTTGGCTATAGAACGCAGAATGAACGCTTATTTACATTGGATTTACTGAGAAATGACTCGGTTGTTTTTGCCGCGAATGGTATAGAAATGGGTTGTAACGTGAGTGCCGATAACCTGGTTCTTGCTTCGACTGAAGCTCAACCTAGAACAATGCAGATAAAAATAGAACTTCAGGATATAGATCCTTTTTATTCTCCGATTCTGGGTGATGAAGATTACAATATTCTCTCAACAAATAATAATGATGTAACTACCCGCGAGGGTGCACAAATTTTTGTGTAATGGAAAAGAAAAAGGAATTTCCAATTGATTTTGATAGGTTTACTGGCGATTTAAACAGTAAATACAGACTTTTGATTGCTGATCAATCAGGGAATTCTTATGCCGTAGAACTTCAAAAAATAAAAGAATTTGCTGGCGCGGTAACTCCTGGCGAAGGCTTTTATCCATATCCAATATCCGGAGAAATTGACCCAACAACCGGGCACTTAATCCTGTTGATGAATGACTTGTCCACGATTGACTTTGGATATATCGGCGTAAATATCGGTGACACATTGACTAAGTCAGAAATTGAGGCATTAATAAGTAATTTGGTTGACAGCGCTCCTGCATCTCTAAATACACTTCATGAACTTGCCAATGCACTTGGTGATGATCCAAATTTTGCAACTACGATTATTAATCTGATTTCTCAAAAAGTATCACAAGTAGCCGGCTATTCGCTAACTAAAAACGACTTGACAGATATTCTCAAGTCTAATTATGATTCTGCCTATGATCATTCACGCTCAACCCATGCACCAGCGAATGCTCAGGCTAATGTTGTAGAGGTTATAAAAGTAAATGGTATTGCTCTTACTCCAAATGAAAAAAAGGAGGTAAATATAGCCTGGCTGGATGAAAATGGAAATTTGGTTATTCCAGGCAACATACACGCAACAGGCAATATCATTGCAGATGGTGACGTGTCAGCCTTTGGGTCAAGTGCCGGAGTTGGAGGTTCAGGGTTAATCCAAACCGTGTATGGGTATAACTCATTAGGAGGGTCATTTAATGATGCTGTATTGACTGAAACTTTCAATGCATACACGATTAATCGGTTGGCAGGTAGAATATCAACACTTGAAAATAACCCTTCAATTACATCGCAAAACATCATTTCTGCGCTAGGATTTACACCATATAATTCAACAAATCCAAATGGATATATAACCGCAAGTTCTATTCCGGCAAGTTTACCTGCTTCGGACGTTTATGCGTGGGCAAAACAATCCGCAAAGCCAACGTACAGTTGGGGCGAAATTTTGAGTCGCCCAACTTTATTAAGCCAATTCTCGAACGATTTGGGTAATTACGGCAATTGGATAACTGCTTCGGCTCTTAGTGGTCTGATTCCTTATACCGGAGGTTCGAGCGATGTATCATTAGGGTCACACTCTATTACAGTTAAGAGCATTTCAATTGACGGATTTGTAATTGAAAAAGATTCCAGTGGTAACTTGAAATTCAATGGTAGCATTTTTGCAACTGGCGATGTGTCAGCTTTTGGTTCAAGTATAGGAAGTGGAGGCAGTGGATTAATTCAGACTGTTTACGGTTACAGCTCGTTAGGTAGTTCTTTCGATAGTGCTAATCTTACTGACACTTTTAACGCCTTTGCAATTAATAGACTGGCAGGTCGTATTTCCACATTGGAAACTAATCCTACGCTAAATTATGGCTCTGTGATTAGTGCGTTGGGATTCACTCCTTGGTATTCAAGCAGCCATCCTACTACTCATTCAGGTTATGGAATTACCGACACGCCTTGGACTTCCGTAGGCTATTTGACAGGGATAACAGGGAGTCAAGTAACTTCCGCTTTAGGTTTCACTCCTTATAACACGACAAATCCAAACGGATATATAGCGGGTATCAATTCAAGCATGGTGATTAATGCTTTAGGTTATACACCGCTTGCAAATAGGACGTTTGGAAGTGCTGCAAATAATAATTCAGGTGATTTTCTTGCTTATAATGCCACAGCTGTCGATTCTACTAAATGGGTAGGAGTTGGTAATGGATTTAGTCAAGGAACATCTAATTGGGGTGGATTAAATGGGATTTTAGGAATACATACTAACGGTTATGCTTATAGATATGCTGCAACAGATGTAAAATCTTATTTAGGTCTTGGAAGTATTGCTTCAAGTAATACTGGAGATTTCATTCAAAATAATAATGCATCTGCTCAATCTGCAAATATATGGATTAATGGTATAATTAGAGTGGATAAAAACATCGCAGGTTTAATTTTAAATAGAGATTCAACGTCATATTATAACGGTATTAGATACACTACTGGTGGAGATTATAAATGGTTTGTAGGTTTAAGGGAAAACTTACTTTCTAATAATTACATAATTTATAGTGAAAACGGATTTGATGCTTTGACATTAAATCAATCATCAGGAGCAGCAACATTTGCATCGTCAATTGAAGCAACACAAGTTACTATTGTAAAGTCAACTCCTTATGTTAGTTTTTATCAAAGTGGTATTCAAGAATGGAAAGTTGGACAATTAAACAGTGGTTCTAATCTATTATCATTTTATGCCAATGGGCAACCTGTACCTAATGTTTTAAGTCTTAATGCTTCTAATGGGATGGCAACGTTTAGTAATTCTATTACAGGTGGAGGAGAATTATATTTAAAACCTTATTTACCGTCAGCACTAAGTGGTGGTGGAAGTCCTTACTATGGTACTAATATAACATTAGCAAGTGATTTAGGTTCAAATCAAGGAGCTGCTAGAATTTGGGGCAGATATGGAGGTGGATATAGTGGTGGTTCTAATACCCATTTATCATTTGAAATAGCTTCTAATACTCAATCTTACAATTCAGACCCTAGACTATTAACTTATGTTGAGAGAATGAGATTGACAAGCGATGGAAATTTAGTCATTGGTTTTTCTTCCGACCAAGGTTATAGATTGGCGGTCAACGGGAATATATGTGCATCAGGTAACTACACATCAAACGGTGAAGTAACCGCCTATTCAACGTCCGATTTTCGTTTGAAAACCGCAATAACAGCTATTTCAAACCCCTTTGATTTGATTAATGGCATTCGTCCAGTATCATACTACTGGAATGACATTGCCAAAGGATTGAACGCAAACAAAACAAACTTAATTCAATACGGAGTAGTCGCTCAGGAACTTGCCAACGTTCGCCCTGAATGGGTGTACGATATGTACAGTGGCAAGTACAAGGGTGTAGATTATATTCAAATGATTCCGGTTCTGTTAGCTTGTATTCAGGAACAACAAAAACAAATAGAAATGCTTCAAAACAAATAATATATGTCAGCTTTAGATTACTATATAAGACCGTACCTGACTTTAAAGTCCATTGTCGGAGTACCGTTACACTTGACAAATAAAATGTTGCTCTATTATGTAGATGGAACGGTTATGTCAACAGCGATGTTTAATTCCTTGTCTTACTCGGATTTGATTGGCTGCAAAGTAGTGAACAATCAAATCGTACCAACAGCAACGAGTTCGTCATTCAGAATTGCTTCGGGTCATGCTCAGACTCTTTCATTTGCATCAAGACCATCGCTGCAAATACCAATCAGTATTTCCACCATAAAAACCACTATTGGGGTAGGCAATAATAATTTGAGTGTTTTAAATTCATCGGGCAACATAAATTTAAACTCGCCTTGCAGACCTAAAAAAACCGCCCCCTATTCGATAGGCGAATGGATAAATTACTGTCATCAGACAGATTCAGGCGTTACAATAGCTAATTATTCAATATATGTTTTCGGTGGTGGATGGATGTGTGCCTGTGTGCTTACTCAAAAGGACGTGCTCGGTTATCAATACCAAGCAGGACAGGTTAAGGTGGATTTTTTTAGTACTACAAGAAATACCTCTATCGGGTCACAAATATTTGACAGCTTTGATTACATACAGGATGTTAACTTGCAAAGTTATGTCAACTGCTACGGCTCAAACAACATACAATGCAGGGTATATCTGAAAGATTCAAGCCAAAACTGGGTGTTGAGTGCTACGGCAGATACAACATTTGTCTATGCCGTACCGCCTACAACGTACTCAATAGCTAGCATATTGTACAATGGCATGTCGGTTTATTTGCAATTACAGATATTTAATGGGGATGTGGATAGGACATTTGATGTCAAGCTAACAACCACTAGCTATACAGGTACTTCGACATGCTCAACAATAAGTGCCTACACATCGAGCACACCAATGTTTACTTTTTATGTGGGGCATACCCTTAACCAAACGACTGATTTATTCACTATTCAAGTAAAGCCAACAAACTCGTCAACGTGGACTACGCTTTATGATTCTGTTCACTTTAATCAGTTGCCTAACTCAGCAAGCATGTAATTTTATAACAACTATATTTTTTAATTTTAAAAATCAAACAAATGAAACTCCAAAAAAAATCAAGCAAAGTAACTTCACAGGAAGTAACTTATGAAGCAACCACAACCAATTTTGTGATTGCAGTTATTGCGCGAATCGGTAACGAAAACATTCTCCAAAACGTCGAAGGTACGGCCAAACGAAAATCAGCAACTGACGCAATGCCTAATTTAAATTCTACGTTCAACAAGTACGGTGTTGGTCAGTTATCAACTCAATTTCCTGCCGACCTTGCGACAGAGGAGCAAATTGAACTTTTGCAAGCGTATAATGACATTATCACAACCCTTAATGCCCCTGCTGTATGAAAAAAATTGAAGTAAATCAAATCCTTAAAAATTTTAAAGGAGAAGAACTTAAAGGAGAAAATGGAGAAAGCCTAACCATTGGTAAGGCATTATCTAACGTATTGGTTCTGTCGCAAGATGGCGATAAAATGAAGACTTTTGTTCTGTCGCAAAGACTTTACACTGAAAATGGAGTTGTTGATCTGGATGAATCAGATTTTCAACTCGTAAAAAAAGCAGTGGAAACTGACAAAGCATATTCCGTAATGGTTACCGGCCAACTTCTTGTGAATTTGTCTAATATCCAATCTACCGAAGTGAATAAAAAATAAACACTCAATTCTCATTAAACTGTGAAATATGGAAATATTGAAATTGCTTATCTCGCCAGTTATCGTTGGAATTTTCATGTTTCTTTTGAATAGAAATCAACGAAAACGTGATGAAACTGAAGCGGCCAAACTCAAAGAATTCCGGGACAAAGAGCAGAAACACCAATGTATGCACCAAATGCATACAAAAGGAGTTCTTTTATCAATTGAAAGTACAAAATTAGCTCTCGAAAGTTTAAAAAAACTTCGTGATCCAGCCGGAAAGGCTCTTTTAAATGGTGAATTGACAGCAATGAATAAGGCAGTTGGTGAGTTTAAAAAAGAATTAGAAAATTTTATAATAGAGAAATAAATATGAAAGAGTTTTTCAAAAAGTATCACGTGATTATCACGTTAGCCATTGCAATAGGTTTATGGCTTTTTTCTGTGCCGTTCCTTCGGGAGCTTGATCCCAGTGCCGGTATTTTTGATGCCGGTGTATTCCAAATTCCAATCTTCTCAATCATTCTATTGATTGTTTTCCTTGCGGTGTCATGGGCTTTGATGCGCGTAATTTTTGGGACGCACTATAAATACCTAAGTCAAAAAATGAAAACCGATTACGAAAATATTCTACCATGGCAAAGACTCATTTTATCTTACTCTGTATTTTTCTTACTACTCTATGCGATGGTACAGTTGGCCAAAGTATTGGTCGTGACACCGCTCAGATAAATAAGGTAAGAAAGATATACACTTCACTCATTGGAGTGAAAGAAGCAACCGGGCATAACGATGGACCAATGGTTGAAAAAATACTGGCCAGTGCCCGGCTGAAGAAAGGTGATCCCTGGTGTGCAGCAACGGTATGTTACACATTCATTAATGCTGGAGTGAAAGCTATCATTTCAGGTTATTGCCCGAATTGGTTTCCTAAATCGAAAGTAATTTATACTAGAAATGGTAAATGCACTCAAGTTCCATTTACGGCCGATGTTTTTGGAATTTGGTTCGCAAATATGGGTAGAATTGCCCACGAAGGATTTGTGGACTATTGGCCACTAAACTCACCATTTCTGATTACTGTAGAAGGTAATACCAATAAGGATGGAAGCCGCGAAGGTAATCTTTGCGCAAAAAAAAGAAGATTAAAAAGTCAAATCTCTAATGTAAGTAGATGGATATGAAAACAAAATTAATTTTATTACTGATCGTTTTATTGGCCAGCTGTTCACCGGCTAAGAAAGTAACAAAAACAGATGTTACTCAAAAGCTACAATCGAATAATGAAGTAAAAAATGAAAATTCAACAAAAGAGAGTGGTGAATTGAAAAAAAACAATACTTCAGTTATTGACTCAAGTAATATAAAAGCACTGCAATTGTTTGAAAATTGGAAAAAGAACTATCAGGCAAACACAAAAGTTTATGATACTAATAAACCAATAGTTCCTGGAACTAATCGTCCACCATTGGCATCGGAAACTACAATTTCAAACATTGAATCGAATGATAAAAACTTGCAAGAAAATAGCAATACAAAAGTCAGCAAGTCGGAAATTCAGCAAATTGAAGCTAATTTCAAAAAGAAATATGATTCAAAGTTAGACAGTATTACGAAAGAAAATACTTCTCTTAAAAGTGAGGTGACTGAAAAAACTACTCAGGCTAATAATTGGAGTATGTGGTTTCTTGCCGGGATTTCTATTTGCATATTATTCCAATTGGCTTGGAAGTTCACACCACTCGGAAAGTTGTCCTTTATTTGGCAGAAAATAAAGAACAAATTTGCAGTCTCAAACAAATAGTTTTTAATTATAAATTTCAAATTTTTATCAACATGAAAAGATTAATTTTTTTCCTAGCGCTGTTTTCGCTGACTTTCTCAGCTACAATGGCAACTCATGCAGCGACTACGGCCACTGACATGATTCAAAAATCGTTCGTGATTACGCAAATCACACCAATGCAGGTAATGACTGTG
>Ga0302288_1002273_pt1 | contig 11446 bp, 14 predicted proteins | sample III_Fen_N1_1_FD_194549 | JGI IMG/M metagenome (GOLD analysis project Ga0302288, IMG submission 194549) | Peat permafrost microbial communities from Stordalen Mire near Abisko, Sweden - III_Fen_N1_1 | ecosystem: Environmental > Terrestrial > Soil > Wetlands > Permafrost | place: Sweden: Abisko...
ATGCAGAAATTGCGTATATTATTCATTCGTAAATTACTTCAATTTTAGTTTGGTTCGCAAAAATACACAAAAAACACGAATAATAAAAGCTCTCTATTCTATAGAATAACATATTGAATAATTGTATCTTAAAAGCATTTAAAACATCAAAACAAGACATATTCAAACTTAATTATCTTGAAATACATTTCTCCAGACAAAATAAGAGCAAAAAAACAAAGCACAACGAAAATTGCCAGGAAGAAGAAAAAATATAAAATTTATTTACGTCTTTCCGAGCAGTATATTCAAATCAAATTCAGGATTTTAAAAGCATAATAAATGGGTAGAAGCCCTCCAACACACAACATTTTTTTCCTGTTTTTGGTCATTCCCCTTGCAGATTAAAAAAATCGCCGTATATTTGCACCCGCTAAGCCAAAAGGTACCATAGCTCAGTTGGTAGAGCAAAGGACTGAAAATCCTTGTGTCCCCGGTTCGATTCCTGGTGGTACCACAGAGAACGCCTGATTATCAATATGATAGTCAGGCGTTTTTGTTATATGGGACGAATTATGGGACGAATAAAATCGTTTATACTTTAAACAGTGAAGTAACGAGCTATAAATTTATTGCAGATTTATAAAAGTAACAAACCTTTTTAATATCCTTTTTTGTCGTAACTCAAATATAATGTATCTTTGTATCACTTTCCTACGGTTTGCCGTTGGTTGGTTAAACACAATTTGCGGTCGGGGTGGTTCCTGACCGCTCTTTTTTTGTTATGTCGATAAAAAACCGCTACAAAATTAATTGCATCAGCTCTGTCTGTCTGTAAAATTGGGTTAACTATTTTTGTAAAAGTTAAAGACTATGCAATTAGTTACACAAAAGGCATTCAAACTCCTTATAGTTGTAATAACTCCTATCAATCCGCTCTAAATCTACTGTTTAAGGAACAAATAAGGTCCAATAACATTCAATTAATTCACTTTTAAAGGGTTTAAAGGCTTAATATTGTCTTAAAGAATAGCCACCCCGGGGGTAGTACCCCTTTTGGTTAAAAAGAGAGTGCCAAGTATATCCCTCAAAAAAATCTGTCATTTTTTCAAAAAAGTTTACCCTGTTGGATTAAGTCTTTTTCTCTCGAAGACGAGACTTTTCTCAAGTAAGTCAACACATTATTTTTTTTTCTACACTGCCTGCTATCGACCGAGTGTGTTAGCAGCTGGGTTTATCTTTTTATTAAGCCATCCATATAGTATTTGTTGATTGCTTCGTAGGTGAATTCATTCTCACAAAAATTTTTCCAGTTCTTTTTATATTCTTTTCGTTGTTCAAAACGAATAAGTCCAGTTTCGTATAAGTTTCGTGAGTCGCTCGCATCTAAACCCTTTGCTTCAGCTTTCTGGCTAAGTTTTAAGAATGTATTTTGACTGACATTAAATCTTTCTTCGTCATCATAGACATCCGTCAAAAAATCAAAGGCACTTCTTACAAATAATAGTTTGCCGATTAGTGTATATACATTTGATTCACTGGTCAAATAAGCTTTTAATTTTTCACTCTTTTTTCCGCTCAATAAATTCTTTTCTCTGTCAAAGTCGGGTGTGAGTGTAAGAAAAAAAAATGCAATTGCTTCATTCTCTTCTTTGTTTTGGTTATCAAACCAGTTTAGAAATGCTTCTGTAGGTGTCATAATTTAAATTTTTGTTGGTTTCTATTTATATTCATTACAATTCAATAATTATATGTCGTTTTCTTTCTTGTGGTCTCTCAGACTTGCGTTAAACAAGATTCTCATGCCTGTGTAGCCAAAACTTTTGGTTCTATTTCTACAATATTATAAAAATCTTCCCATACTGGTGCTGACTTATAAGCATTTTCTGAACCTGTAGGAACATACAAAATACAGGTATTATAAACAAAAACATTTGATGATAAAACTATTGGAGTAGTCGCATACACATATATTGAGGTAAGTCTTGTGCAACCTTCAAATGCAAAATCGCCTATTGACGTAACTGAATTGGGTATAGTTATACTGGTAAGACTGCCGCAACCAGAAAAAGCTCGATTCCCTATTGACGAAACTGAATTGCCAATGGTTATATTTGTAAGTTTACGACAACCCTCAAAAGCAGAATGTCCTATTGACGTAACTGAATTTGGAATGATAACGCTTGATAGGCTTTTGTAATCATAAAAAGCTCCATTCTTTATCGATGTAGTCGATTGGGGGATGGTTAAGCTTGTCTGGTTGCGATTTATCCTTTTGTTTTCTCTAATAATTCCATCTATAGTCATTTTAAAGCAGAAAATGGTGGGAATACTAAATATAATACCTAAAAAAATCCATTCATTAGAAAACAATTTGTACGATATTATAATGCCTATTATACTAAATATGAGAAAAACGAATATTACAATACCGTATGATCCTACATCAATAACTGGTTTTCTGTAGGCTTCTCTCTCAGGTATGATTTTTTTTACCTTTATATTTAATTCACCTGCTTTGTATTTATGTCCACAATTTAAACACGTGATTACCACATCACCACTACCAATTGTACCTGCTAATAAGCCAATTCCTCCAGTAAGTACAGCTCCAGCAAGGGCTTTACTACCACTAAATCCTTTTTTATTAGATGATAATTGAGTGGATTTACATCTTGGACAATGCAATAAATTCTCTTCACTATTTGTACTTACAGTCGAGATTGGTCGGCTGGTCGGATATGTAATTGACGATTTAGCCATTGGATTTCCACAGCTAGGACAACTTGACGCTTTATCACTTATTTGTTTGCCACATTCAGAACAATTTATTAATGCCATAATGTCTAATATTTAAATTTTTAATCCAATTTTACAAATATTACAAAAAAGCTTTGAGGGTGAGTATTAATGTTAGTCTCAAGTTTAACGAAGTGTAACTTGGACTGGAAACCAATATAATTTTCAACTGATTAATTACAATGTTACAAATTTTTCGTTTTATCAGCACAGGTCTCCGCTTCGCTCAAACTTGAACTTCTATGTTGAAACTGCAAATAATTAAACTTGAAAGAAAAGGGGAACAACAGAATTATTTTTCAAATTCTTTCACTATTATCCAACCTCTAGACTCGTCAAATTCGGATTTATGAATTCTTTTGATTACTCTGCTTAATGGATGAATCACTATTATTTCATTTTCTTTCAATAAACTAATCTTAGAGTTTATAACTTCTATTTCTTCATTAGAATAATTTTTTTGATCATTCTCTTGTTGTATTTCTTTCGTCTTGTCTGTTTTAGCGTCAATAATAGATAAGTTTTTCCCCTTATTTACCAATTTTTCAAGTAGTTTGATAGTTTCCTTTTGAAGCTGAATTTGTTCTTCCTGTAATTCAATGTTAGTTGATTCTTTTATTTTCCTAATATCATTTGCCATCCTGAAAAAATAAACAATTATGAAAATTGTAAGTAATAGATATCCAATAGCTAATAAAATTCCAAATCCTGACATTGCTCCAAAAAATGATTCCATAATTCTAATTTTTAAGGGTGAATAAATTTATAATTGTTCTTGTTTTCAGTCCAAGTCCCCGCTCGCTCAGACTCGCTATACAACGACTGCAAAATGTACAGACTGTGGCGAATAGGGGGTTTTAGCTAACTATGGTTTTAAAATAGTTAGTAATTTTTAATAAAAACACCAAGCGTCTCATGAGTGGACATGTTTGTAACCACCATCGTACTTCCATCTATCGAACCGCGAAGGTCAGCATAGAAAGAGTCACCCTGCATATTCACCACCGGATAATTAAGGATGTAGGGATACTTGGAGGTGTACGCCTTATTGGCGTAATAATAGGTATAAGTGCATGAATCGGCATCAAATTCCATTATGCGATAAATACCGTTCGTTGTGACTGACCACATAGTCCCCTTGATAGATTCTTCGTCTTTTTTGCAACTCGAAAACAAAATAGGCAATAATGCCATTAAAAGGATAAGTTTTTTCATAAGATTTTTTTATACTTGGATATTAATCAGAATATCAACGCTTTTATGATCCATATAAAATAAATGCGTGGGTCATCACACTATCGGAACAAAGGTACGACCAAGTACCCGACCCCCAATAAGTAACGCCCACGCAAAACGTGAGCATTTTCCTTATTGTTTTTGGGGGTTTTAAATTTGGTCGTTTTTTGTTCCCGAAACAATAGCAAAACGCTATTTTATGTTGTATTTTATCAATTCAGAATTAGCTGAATCTTTATATTGTAGAAGTATCTATTTTAATCGACTTATATATAATGTTTATTTGATTTGATTTGATTTGATTTGATTTAGGATAATAGGAATGTCATTTTGATTTGATTATAATTTGGATTATTTACTGTATTTCGCCTCCATATCAACCAAAGTCGACCACGTAGGGTTCCACGTTTTATTTACAATCTGCTGGCACGAAGTCAGATTTATGCCTGTCTTTTTGTTTAAGCTATATGCCGTCTGTGGCATACCTTCAATTTGCTTCATTAATAGGTTAATAACCTTTTCTTTTAAGTTTTCTGTTTCCATTTTATTTCATTTTTAAACAAATAACATCCAAAAGTAATTAATAGGTTTCATTAATCAAAATTTTTCATTAATTATTGTTTGTATTAATAAATAAATAGTTTGAATATGGCTTACATGGAAACGGATTTCGATTTCGTATTGAAAATTCATTGGCAAACAAAATTATTATACTATTACGCTAACTTTCAACATATTAAACAATTTATAAAAATGTATAATGTTGTATATTAGCATTTTAGTGCTTATTTCATAATTATTTATATGCTCTAATTTTTAATGTATTTTGGCAGTCTTCTATTTATATTAACTGCACTCTATATCAACTACTTAACTATAAATATATACTTATACTATATATTAGGGTACGTATTAAAACTTTATACGGAAATAAAAAAATAAATAATAAAAATATATAGTTAAACGCAGAAACAGAAATAATACAATACCAAATTTCTCCGATTCTGTTATTTTTTACTTTAGCTTTTTTTTGGTCTACGTTGTTGATAATCAGCATTACTGTAACTTTTTTTTGACTTTTTGAATGTCGCTGTAATTGTTAATGTATGCTTTTTACAGTAAACTATTCTAATCTATTGATAATCAATATTATTATTTACTGTAATCGTTACAGTATGCTATTGCAGTACTTACCTGTAAACTGTAAATTACGTATATATAGATACGTAATTACAGTTACTTTACAGTTAGGTAGTTTCGTACTTAAAAAGTCTGTATAATTTTGTTTTGTCATCTCTAGCAATGAAGTTACATAAAAGCATTTTCTTTAAGTGGTTGTTTGCTGTCTTTTCAGAACATTGCTCAAATTCAATATATTCTTTTATCAGTTCTTTGTTATTTAATTGCTTATCGGGTGCCAAAATTCGAGTAATGAAACGCTTCATGGCTTGATTATTAATATCCGATTTAGTCATCCGTTCAACAAAACCATTATAAACAGGAATACCTTCTTCACTGATTAAGAAACTAAAATCCTCAAATGGGACATTTCTCGTTTCCGCTGGACTAACTTTTGTATCTTCACCTTCTTTAATTAGCTGAAATACGGTCTCAGCCTTTCTCTGTGCGTAAGATCCCAAGAATCCTACCATATTCCCGGCATTTGATTTTCCTGTGTGTAAAATAGATGTAATGTGACAGTCGTAAACGCTGGTTATTCTCATTAATTCTAAAATAAGCATATTGCTCTCAGTATCGTCATTTGCTGAATTTATTAAGTCGAGAAGTCCGTCAATTATTGCCCAATCCGGACGATAAATATCAATAGCCTGCTTAATTATTCCGATGCGTTCCTTAATCGAACATTCACGCAAATGAAATACTATTAAATCCGGATTGGTTTTTGTCCAACCTAACAGCTTATAAATTCTCTTAATCTGTTTCAATGTATGACTTTCAGAACTTTCAGTATCAAATAAAAGGCATTTCCCGCTCTTTATACATCCAGTTAAGCCAAATGTATTATTGCCGAAATAAGATGCGACCAACGCAGCTACAAACATAGATTTTCGGCTTTTTGGTGCGCCTGATATAACTGAAATGTTTCCTCTTGAAATTACAAGCTTATCGCCCTGCATAAGTACAGGCACTGGTTCTACTATTTCAGTCGAAAAGTCTAAGATGTATTTAGTCAAATCATATTTTTTGACATCCTGGGCTTTTGTCGAATAATCATATACTTCTGGTTCTTTATTCATGACAGTATAAGATTAAATGGTTTTACACTTGCAACATTGCCATCCATATTGTCGATGTATATTTCCATCGCTCCGAATGTTCCAAATCTTTGGTTTGCTCTCGGGTTGACTATTCCAATAATTGGTCGGTCGATGTAATTTTCATCAATAGGTTGATAAAAAAGTAAACCATTACAGTGATGTTGCAATGCAGAATCAAAACAAGTAATTGCATACTTCACAAATTCTGAATGAATGACAGATGTATTATTCAATACAATCGGTAAAATATCGTTTTTAAGAAACATTATTTCACGCTGTGTCAATTGATAGGATGCTTTGCTTTTATCGCCCTGTAAGCTCTGCAAATAGGCTCCTTTGTGTGTAATAAGTTTGCGTAATCGCTCAACTTCATAGCTATCAAAGTACTTAATCATACACCCCTCCTCCCTGATATTATATCATTCCATACTCGGTGGTTGGTATTGTAAGAAACTCCACAGTCGCATATTATAGAGTTTTTTTTCTGTTGATGCCTTGCCTCAATACTATGAACTGTGATGCTATTTTCCTCTATTTCGCTGTATTTTTTTGTGGTTAAACACTTCTTTTTCATAGTTTACGCCCTCCGATATTTAAGGGTTTCAATATCTTTCAAAGATGCGTATACGTTGGCTCGGTTGTATCGTACACGTGTGCCGATGCGTTGGGCGGGAATAGTACCGTTTTTAGTCCAATCGTTTAAAGTTGGTAAGGAAACACCCAAAATTAGGGCGGTTTCCTTTCGGGTGATTAACTCGGGGGATGGTTCGGGGGCAGGTACTAAACCTGATACGATTTTTTGTACTTCATTTTGTACGATTGTTTTGATACTGTTTTCTAACTGCTCAAAACTGATTCCGTTTAGAATAATTTCGTTTTGCATAAACTTTTGTTTTAAAATTTATGCAAACGTATCTCTATCTTATTCAGTCTTTTATATTCCGTTTCCGTTGCGGAATAGTACGGAATAGTACGGAATATAATGTTTAACTTACTTTAATTCTATTTTTTCAATCCACTTAGTAAACACAGAATCAAATTTTTCTTTTAGGTTGGTTTTGATAGCTGTTTTATCAGCGTTTGTAAGGTTTCTAATTGAAACAAATCTCTCTGTAGTTGGTGATTCGTTGCCATAAACTTCAATTCCAAATTTCTCATTAAAACAAATCAGGGCTGGGGTTTTGTCATAGTCATTCAAAACATTTTTTTGTTTTAGGTAATAATAGAATTTTGAAGTTTCGTTTTTTTCTACTTTTCCGGTTTGCCATTCTCTCCAATTATTTTTTGTTTTTATCAATCCAATATCACTAAGTTTTTCTAATAACAAATCAATATATTCGGAATAAGGACTTATAAACAGTCCTGCAAAGGTTAGCGTTTGTTTTGGTGGTTTAACTTCTTTTGATTTCGGTTTGTTTTCGGCGGATGTTGATTCAGTTATTCTTTTATATTCAGCTTCTGCCATTTCTGAAAAGTCTTCCAACAAAGTCGTACATATTGGATGCACTGAACATCCTTTGTACACTGAACTGTACTTTATTTGTGCTGCATTTATTCGTTCATTAAGTGATTCGTTTTTATTTTTAATCACAAGATTATATACAAACATTAGTTCGGGATGCTCTACTATTTCCCCGTTTTCATAAGTTATATTAAACGGCACAGCAAACTTTCTTAAACCCTGCATAAAATACTTGAATTTGTATATATCAAAATTACTTGTTTTCTCCTCTATAAAAGCATACATGTCTGATTCTGAAAAATCCATCCAGTCATCCAAAACACTAAACTTCAGGATGTCGCCTTTACCAATTAAATAAAAACACAATTCTGAAACTGATATATTTTCGTATTTCATAGTTCGATTATTTTGCAATGATTAATTTATTGAAAAACGGGTGTGATTGCATTTTGATAGCGTTATCTTTAGCACTCATTTTGATATATTTCATAAACGCCGATTCTGTTTTGTGTCCGGTAATTTTCATTATTGAAATACTCGGAACACCTGCTAAAAATGCGTTGGTTGCAAAAGATCGGCGGGCGGTGTGACTGCAAACTAATTTATTTTTTTCAACTGATTGTATTACTCTCATACCGCCTTTGGTTATCTCTGTTGTTACAATATCATTGATTTTTGCTGCCTTTGCCATCTCTTTCAAGAACCGATTAAACACTTGTCCGGTTGGAGCCTTTGGAAATTGGAAATTATATTTCTCAACTATCTCTCTTACTATATTATGAATAGGAATAACAACATGTTGCCCTGTTTTTTGAGTAGTAATTTCAATTTTACCATCAATGATATTCGTTTTTGTCAATCTCGAATAGTCCGACAGTCTTAAACCCGTAAAACAACCAACAAGAAATAAATCACGTGTTCTTTCAAGGTAGGCGGGCATATCTTTTGTCTCATATAATTGTGTTAGCTCTTTTTCATTCAAATAAATTGCATCAGAAGATTCACTTATTTTCTTGAATGATTTCTTTGTATAATCGTTACAAACTTCTATATCTCGGTCATGAGCCGCTCTTAATATAGTTTTAGTGATTTTAATACGTTGACCGATAGTATTTTTTGATAGTTTTTTTTTCTGCAAAAAATCAATATAGTCGGTATAAAAATCAATATCTATATTTTGAAATGATAGTTTACTGTTTCTCTCGTCTCTATATAATTCAAGACTGTTTTTAGTAGTGTTATAACTTTTAAAAGTTGCGTGTTTAATTGTCGCAGTTTTAAGGTAATAATCAAAAAACTCAAACAAAGTCATTTGCTGAATTTTTTCTTTTTCAGTGAGCTGTTTTGTTTCAACTATGGATTGAATAATATTAGGTTTAATAATTGCATCAAGCCGCTGTATGAATTCGTCAATTGTAGGCGTTATTTCGTCGTTTTGAAACTTATATAATACTTTCTTTACCTCTGAATCAATCGTGTCTAATCGGCGGTTAAATTCAGGGTAGGTAGGAAAGTCTTTTGTTTCTTTGGCTCTACATTTTTTATCATTCCAATAATCGGGTTTGATACTTTCAGAAAGATAGTATTTCAAAGGGATGTAAGTTTTTTTACCGTCAATAATAGTAAACGCTCCGTAACTGATCCGGGCGTAAATTGATGAGATGGTTTGTTTGGGTGCTGCTAAATAAAATTTGACTTTTGCCATTGTTGTATGTTGGTTGGTTTAAACACAATGCAAATATAATCATTAATTTCGGATGGGACGAATTATGGGACGAATATATTTAATTTATCTTTGCTTATCTTTATTAATTTCAGTAAAGTTGATTTGTATAATACTGATATACAGCGTTTGCATATTGCATTTTAGAGCATAATTAAGTAAACTAAATAAAAAATAGGGTAGTACTGGTGGTACCACTTTATGACAAATAACCCATTGAAAATCAATGGGTTATTTTATTTTAGCGCCATAACAATTTTGCAATATACCGGATGAAGCATGAATCATTCTTTTCGGGGGATTACAATTTATTTACATGCCCTCCTTCCCTCCAGATATATCTATCTTATTGTTTGCTGAATGTCTTTGAGTGGTTGTCAAGAACCAACAGTCAGCGGAACTAATTGTAATCAATGCTGGTCGGAACAATCCGCTAAAGGATATTGAAGATTTCTTCCAGACTATGTATTCTGTAGGTAGATTTTCTGTTGGCAGCATCTGAACCGGGATTAAAATATACCTGATCTATTCCTGCATTTATAGCGCCCGTAATATCTGCTTCGTAACTATCTCCTATCATTATGCAGTCTTCGGCCGTAGCGTTGTTCAATTGCATGGCATATTCAAAAATACGTTTGTCGGGCTTAAGCGCCTTAGCAGCTTCCGAAAGCACCACATGGCTGAAATACTGCTCTAGTCCACAACTGTTCAATTTCTTATACTGCACTTCTATAAATCCGTTCGAAACAATTGTAAGTGGGTATTTAGGATAAAGATATTCTAGCAGCTCCTTAGCGTGAGGTACCAAAGCTGTTCGGGTAGGCAGCATTTTCAAGTACTCCTCTCCTATTTCTATTGCCAATGCTGAGTTATCAACGCCTACTTGTATTAGCGGATGCAGAAATCGCTCCAGCGACAGCTCTGCTTTGGAAATGGTACCTTTACCGTATTCTTCCCAAAGTTCGGCATTGCGTTTGGCATAAATGCTGAAGTATTGCTCAAAGCTGTCGAACAACTGTCCCAGCTTCCTTGTTTCGTATATTTCCTGCAGGGAAGACTTTGCATTAGCATGAAAGTCCCACAGCGTGTCGTCTAAATCAATGAAAACATATTTATAACTCATAATAATTGTAGTTGGGGTTATCTTGTTGTGTAAAAAAAACAATGCGCTTTCCGGAAAAGGAAAACGCATTTTGTATTAGGTTTTTGTCTATAATACGCCTTTTAGGAATTTATTCCACTTCCACCACCAGGTATCTGCTTATGCTCCAAAATTCGTCGGTATCTACAATCAGCAGCACAAAGTTTCCATTTTCCTTTTCAAGTGTATAGGACGATTTCGGGTGACTAGTCAGAATTTTAGCACGCGACGAATAAAGTGGAATTGATTTTGTATTGCGGGCATCAATTCTTACAAAATAGTTTTTGTTGAAATCGCGTTGAAGCACTCTTTGCTGACTAAATAGTCCATCAGAAGTGACAATATGTTGTTGTTTGAGTTCTGCACGCGTACCGAATACGTACCATGCTGTGTGAATAACTTCGTCTTGCTCTTTTATTTTCGATTCCTTTGTTTTATTTTCGGTAGCTAAATCTTCTACGTTTTTACCCAATTCATTCACTTTAGTATCTAGCTTCACTATTAACGAGTCTTTTTGAGCCAACTCGGTCTGTAAAAGCGCAATCTTAGAAGTCTCTTCTTCGAGTGCTTTGGTAATTCGCAGAATTGTTCGTTCCAGCTCAGAAGATCGGAAAGCACTTTTCTTGATTTTTGATTTCAACCGGGCAAGTTCATCTTTATTAGCCTGAAGCATATCGTTCAGATACATCATATCCTCGTTGATTTTAGTCCGCTGGTCATCAGCCAATTCTTTACCAACCGGCTGAATGGATATGGTATTCTCAGTACTCTTAATCTTCTCTATGTTTTGCTCAATCTGATTCATGGCCGAGAAGTAACCGTCAACT
>Ga0302288_1002274_pt1 | contig 11446 bp, 5 predicted proteins | sample III_Fen_N1_1_FD_194549 | JGI IMG/M metagenome (GOLD analysis project Ga0302288, IMG submission 194549) | Peat permafrost microbial communities from Stordalen Mire near Abisko, Sweden - III_Fen_N1_1 | ecosystem: Environmental > Terrestrial > Soil > Wetlands > Permafrost | place: Sweden: Abisko...
AAGACGTAACACATGAATGTTTGTCATACCTGATAACCTATCATAATGCAATTATTAACATAGAATAAGATAAAACAATGAAATTTAATTACAACTTCACCTCCATATATTTAATCCGCTGTCTTCTCCAGGTATACACCACATGGATTCGCCCATCTTTTCCCTGTATAATGGATGGGTAGGAGTATTGGGAAATAGGGGAATCTTCCAATGTCATCACCATATTCCAGTTTACACCATCTTTTGATACAGCAATATTGAGTGGTGTGCGTACGCCTTTCTTCTCACCCGCAGGAGTGGCCACCGCATTGTAGATAAGCACCTGTCTGCCATCCTGAAGCGTTACGGCATCTGTTCCTGAATTATTATTGGGCAGACTGGTCAAAGAGAGTGGAGTCCATGTTTCCCCTTTATCCGAACTCCACGAAGTGGCTATGCGGCCGTTGCGCGTGCGGCAAAGTATTTGCAGGCGACCATCCTTGTACGTCAGGATGCTCGGTTGAATGGCCTGAACGGTAGTGGCAGATGAATTGTCGCCTCCTTCCATGTCTTCTTTTTTATTGCTTTTGTCAGCAATCATATCCTGAGTCAATACTGCTTTTTCGGCGGCCAGCGGACCCACAATATGTGTCCGTCGTCCACCGTCTTCGGCAATTTCAAAATGCACCTTCCAACCACCTGTTTCAGTACTTGACGGTGCAATGGCTTTTCCATCTACATCTACAATTTTATTCTTGATCGGTCCCAGATAACCATCAGGAAGCTGATAAGCTTTACTCCACGTATGGCCACCATCATCACTCTTTTTCAAATAACCTGTCCAATCCGATACTTTATTTCCTATTTTATAGAACAGGTATAGCGGTCCACCGGGCATTTGATACAGCACCGGGTTGTAACAAGCTTTGCGCAAAGTTGGACTAAAGATACCATCGGCAGCCATTTCAGGTTGAGTCCAGGCCTTGCTGTCTTTATCCTTGCGGCAAGTATATATGCACACGTCAGGTGCACCTTCGCGAGTTCCTCCAAAAAAAGCGGATACCAGGTCACCGGCAGTAGTTTCAACAATCGTAGCTGAATGGGCTTGCGGGAAGGGAGCTTTCTCGTAGAGAAATTCGTTGGTCACAATGCCCTTGCGTTGCGGGATATCGATATCGAAAGTATACGAACCTGAACCGGTTTGTTGCACTTTTCCGTTGGGAAAATGCAGTTCAACAGTTGCATTCACCGGAATAGTAACTTCCCAATGCAGTTTCATCAAGGTCTTTTTCCAGTTACTTACCAACTTGCCGTAAGGGGTGATATACGAAGCATTGACATATTCCAGATCAGGAATGGAAAAATCAGGTTTCAGCACAATATGTTTAAAACCTACTTGTTGATAATCCGTTTTTATACCACCTAGGTTCTCATAACTCCACGTCAACAAGTCTCCAAGCAACATGACATGGTTGCCTGAATTCATTTCAGGACTGGCGGTGTTACCGTTCCATAGTTCCCAAATGGTAGTTGCGCCATTGGCCGCCATATAACCCCACGAAGGATATTTGGTGTTCGAAGCCAGAGCAAAAGCTACATCTGCCCGTCCCATAGAACTCAATTCACGCATCAACCACTGAATGCCGACCACACCGCTGGTAATATTCAACTCAGCAGTTCCAATCTGTGATTTAGTATTTCCGGGCACTACCGTGTGAAGTATTTGTTTGCAAACCGAATCTGTATATTGCTTAGGAACCATACCAAATGCCAGCGGCAACAGGTTAGAGGTAGCGGTATTATTTCCATAAAAAAAAGAATCGGGATGGAAGTATCTTTTATTAAAACCAGTCTTCACTTTTTCTGCGAGAGAGGAGAAGTTATTTGCTTCGTCCATGAATCCCTGCAAATCTGCAAAGCGTACCATCATGCGCAATATCTTGTAGTAGTAGGCCGTGGAAATAAGCGTTCCGTCCGTAATACGATTCGGATCCTGGCTATGAATCATTTTCAGGTCTTCGGGCGGCATACACCAGTCACCATATTGGTCCTTTGTCATCAGATAATCCGCCGACATATAGTTTTTTTCCATATGCACCATCCATTTTTTGATAGCCGCGTAATTATCTTCGATAGGTTTTTTATTCCCGAATTGGGTGTAAGTCATATCGCATAGGAAGGGCAAGGTAGCAGGCCAGGTTACATTGTCGGTGTAATATGTGAGATAAACCGGTGCCACATCGGGAATGCAACCATCCTGACGTTGCGCATCACGGATATCTTTACTCCATTTGGAATAAATCAGGTTATTGTCAAACAGGAAACTTTCGCCCATTGAGCCCATGGCACGATCCCCTAACCAGGGTTGGCGTTCATCTCGCTGCGGACAATCTACCGGCATACCTTTGTAATTATCCCGAATGCCCCACCATGCATTTTTCAACACCTGATTTAGCACAGTATTGGAAGTTGTCAAAGTGCCCAGATTTTCCATATCATCACTAACCACCTCTGCTGTAAAATCAGTGGGTGAAGGGATGTACTTCAGTCCGTTGACTTCCACATAGCGAAAGCCATGGTAAATAAAGCAAGGAGCCCACTCTTCACCCTGAGCGTCACCTTTCATAATATACAAATCGGTACAGCGTGCACTGCGAAGATTTTCAGTGTAGAGTTTACCATTTTTCTGAAGTGTTTCTGCAAAACGGAGTTTTACTGTATCACCCACAGCTCCATGAACTTTAATACGAATCCATCCTGCCATGTTTTGTCCCAGATCCAGAATATAGCTACTACCTAGAGGTTTCAAAGAGACAGGCTTGATTCTATCCAGTACTTTCATGCCGGGCATCATTTGAGCACGGAGTTGCCCTTCCGGAAAACGTACGTGCTGGGCTTCTTCCCATTTAGAGTCATCATAGCCCACCTTGTTCCAACCGGTCAGTTCCTTCCGTGCATCATACTCTTCCCCGTTGTATTCATTATTGCTGCGGATGGGGCCATCAGCGGTCAGCTTCCAGTTATCTTTTGTTCCAATACTTTCCGTTGTTCCGTCGGTATATTCAATTATTAAAGTCATACGTACCTTCGGATAACCATATGTCGGTACTTTCCATGGTTTGTATTTTTGACGCATGTTGTAGAAACGTCCGTTGCCGAGTGTTATTCCCACGGCATTCTTTCCTTTTTGCAAAACAGAAGTCACATCGTAGGTATTGTACAAAACAGTTTTATCATAGCCTGTGGAAGCTGGTGCCAATACCTGATCGCCTACTTTCTTACCATTCAGAAAAAGCTCGTAAAGTCCAAGTCCACAAATGTGAACCGTAGCACGGTTGATTTCCTTTTTTGCAGAAAACTCTTTGCGTACATACCGTGCCGATAAACGGCTGTAATAACTCTCATCGTCCCAGGGCATGGCTTTGTCCAACCCAATCCACTGTGCCGACTTCCAATCTGTTTCTTCGAACAATCCCATGCTCCATCTGGCCGGTTCACTCCAACTGCTTTCGCCTTTGTTGGTTCCTACTTTTACTTTCCAGAAATAAACTCCGTTACTTTTCACAGGCTTACCTGCAAACGGAATCCAGAGTGAAACATCAGAAGCAACTTTGCCACTGCTCCAAATGTCTCCGTTCTCATTTTTTAGATTATCCAGGGAGGAAGCTACTAAAATCTGATAAGTTTTCTGGACAACACCTTGCTCGGTGGTGGCTTCAGTCTTCCAACTGAAGCGGGGTTTCTCTGTATCAATGCCCTGAGGGTTAGTCATTCCTTCGGTTCGTAGCGAAGTGACTGAAATGGTGGCATTGGCAACTAAAACAAGATGAAGAAAGACTGACAGTATTAGAAATGTTGGTTTCATTTAAACAGATATTTACTTTGCAAAATGAGGAATTAGAAAAGAATAGGAACGCACTTTAGTTGTGTTCCTGTTTATGTATTTTAAAGAATACTCTTGCTATCTTTAGGAATGTAGTTTTTGGAACTATCAACAGCAATTAACACCCTGTCATTCCCTGAATTATAGGCTACATCAATCTGGAAGTTGGTTGTTTTATTACCTTCAAATTCACCTATGTATTCTAACGTTCCATTTTTAGGATTGAACCACCAGCAGTTTTTCTTTGCTCCGCTGATTTTAGATAAATCAATTTGCATAGGCCGTCCCGTATAGTTGTAAACCAGCAAATAATCATTGCCCCGTGTAGCAATGGCACGTTCATAACGCTCACCATTTTGTCCGGCTACAACGCTTTGGTCAGGCACGCGTTCAAGAAAAGGGAAGGCTAGTATCAGTTTCTTCAGATACTTCATCTGAACATAACCCGGGTCTTCCAGACAATCAAACCACGCACGTTTTGCACCATAAGCACCCAGGAGTCCCGGACGGTAGAATTGCATGATAGAATTATGTCCATAGGTGTGTCCAAACGAACCTGCAAATACTGACCAGTAAGCGTATCGACGCACATCATTCGCATTCCAGTGTACTTCGTTGAAGTCATGCAGTCCCTGCGGAATATCTTCGTAAGCAGGTTCTCCATCAATAACCGGTTTTGTAGAAGACATAGCCAGGCTTTTTTCTGCATAACGCCAGTTATCTTCTTCTGTATTTTCGGCGATGGTATAATCGCCATCACCTTTGCGTTGCCCGTAACGGCGGTGACCACTCTGGAACATATTGAAATCAAGCCAGGGAGCATTGTTAAACCAGGTTGATGAACAAGTTCGTCCACGAGGGTGGAAAGTCATCAAATGGTTTTTATCAACTGCTTTTATTGAATTTGCCAATGTTTCCCACACTTCGGTTTTTATATCGCCACGAATATCCCCGCCAATAAACCAAATGATATTTGGTGAGTTTTTATAGCGTTCGCCCAGAAATTTACCATAGGCCTTTGCCTCTTTTACATCCATCTGTCCGGCGTTTACCAAACCTCCCCAGATACAGACCATTCCAATATAAATGCCTTTCTTTTCTGCCATTTTGATGATATAGTCCATGTGGTCCCAATATCCGTAGACACCTTTTTTATCGATGTTTTTGAAATCGAAACCTTCGGGCATTGACGACTGTCCATAGGTATTAAAACCAGGGACATCATTGATGGTTTGTACCTGAACTACATTGTAGCCATTTTTGCTGCATTCACCAAGGTAAAAGTCCGCTTCGTCACGGTTGAGACGTTCTGGCAATAACCAACCCGTATCACCCAACCAAAAGAAAGGAGTCCCATTTTCATGCTGCAGATACCGATGATTCTCACTTACCACTAATTTGCCGTTATCCCAGGGATGTTTAGCTGGTTTAGATTGAGCGGAGACCAATCCGACAGTTATTGACAGTAAAAACAACGTGTAAAAAAAAGAGTTTCTCATATTAATATTTTATTCTAAATTGACTAATTTAAAACGTATTCCTTTCCTGCTTCCGTTTTCAAATCGTAAAGATACGTTTTTTTAAGATTCACAGGCTGAAGATGGGCATTTTCGTTTATCAACGGTTTTGACACAGTAGGAACATCATACAGTCTGTTCGTATTTTCACCTTTTGCTACCGTCAAACCACTTCCTTTTAAAGGTGTTTGCGAGCGTAACCGGCAATTGCCGCCAACTTGTGATTTGATAATCACTTTCTCTACTTTCCCTTTGCTCCATTTTATATCCAGTTCAAATCCACCACGGGCAATGATCCCTTTCACTTCACCCTGGTTCCATTGTGTAGGAAGTGCAGGAAGCAGGTAAATAAATCCATCATGGCTTTGCATCAACATTTCGGCAATACCTGCAGTACATCCAAAGTTTCCATCTATCTGGAAGGGTGGATGGGCATCAAATAAATTTGGATATGTTCCTCCTTGTTTCTTTTCATTCCGAACCAGTGTGAGTTGATCCGTAATCAGTTTGTACGCATGGTTCCCATCAAGCAGTCTGGCCCACAGGCAAACTTTCCATGCCATGCTCCAACCTGTTGAAGGATCACCGCGATGAATCAGTGAAGTTCGTGCTGCATCCAGCAGCTGGGGTGTGCGAAAAGGCGATATCTGGTTACTTGGAAACAACCCATACAAATGTGAAACATGCCGGTGTGTATCATCAGGGTTATCCCAATCAAACATCCATTCCTGTAACTGTCCCCACCTGCCTATTTGAAACGGAGCCATTTCCTTAAGCCGGTTTTGTAACCGGTTGGCAAAATCAGTATCAGTATTGAGTATTTTTGAACCGGCAATGACTGAACTCCATAAATCAAAGATCAACTCATTATCCATCGTCACCCCACCTGCCGTAGTAGCTTCTCCTTTGCTTCCTGCATGGGTATTTTCGGGCGAATTGGAGGGACAAACCACCAACCAATTGTGAACAGGTTCTTTTACCATGACCTGATCATAAAATAGGGCTGATTCTTTCATGATCGGATAGATTGATTTCAGAAAGGCAGTATCACCCGTATATAAATAATGTTCCCACAAATGGCGGCATAACCAGGCTCCTCCACCTAACCACATGCCCGAGGGAGCTTTGTCCACAGCTCCGGTAGTTCGCCATATATCGGTATTATGATGCAACACCCAGCCATCGGCTCCATACATGATTTTAGCCGTTTCCTTCCCCGATACACTGACTTCCTTGGTCAGTTGCAATAACGGTCCATAGAGTTCACTCAGATGAGTAACTTCCGCCGGCCAATAATTCATTTCAAGATTAATATTCGTGGTGTATTTACTATCCCACGCTGGAAATAGTTTATCATTCCATATTCCCTGAAGATTTGCAGGTTGCCCTCCTGGCTGCGAGGAGCAGATAAGCAAATACCTTCCAAACTGGAAATATATCGCTACTAAGTGATTATCCTGATTTTTAGCAAAGTTTTCAATACGTTTATCAGTAGTCTCTGTCGAATGGTTCTCCCCTAGATTAAGTGAAACCCGGTCCATATATTGTTTAAAAAAAGCCGTATGTGTTTTCTTCATTTCAGGATAGCTATGAAGCAGTGCTTTATTCATGTAATCTTTAGCACGTTCGGTTGCATTGCCATCAATGTTCTGGTAATTATTGAAATTAGTGGCAATGGAAACATATATAGTGGCTTCGGTAGCATCTTCCACAGCCAGCACCCCATCTTTGCAGGATATTCTTCCACTTTGAGTCTTTACAGTCATTCTTCCATGAAACTGCACTTTCCCTTTCAGGCCTTCATGCGTGGAAGTTATTCCATCAAGGGTAACACTCTGCCCGTCACAGCCAATCAAGACATCCACATGCGGGGAAGTCAAAAAGGCATTGAAGGTGATTTTATTTTTCTTACTGGCCGTGAGGTGAACCACAACCACCTGATCGGTAAAGGAGGTTATTATTTCACGTTTATATGTAACGTCATCTTTGCGATACTTTACTAAAACACGGGCTGAATCCAGGCTTAATTCCCTGGAATAGTCTGTATAACGTGTATGCCCCGGAAAGGATATCCTTAAATCACCAAAAGGCTGATAGGGCATTCCTGAATTTGTTTGGGACATTACTTTTTGGGTAGCAAGCGTCTGTGCTTCCAGGTATTTTCCGGCAAAAACCAGTTCACGGACCTTCGGAATAGCCAGTAATGCATCGGGATTGGCATTGTTATTCGGTCGTCCAGCCCAAATGGTGGCTTCATTAAGCTGTATTTGTTCTGTGCCAGGATTTCCAAATACCATGGCTCCCAATCGTCCGTTACCCAAAGGTAAGGCTTCCGTCCAAACCTGGGCAGGCTTATCATACCAGAGTTTATATTCAGTTGTTTCTCCAAATAACGTGGTTATTGAAAATAGAACAAGAAATATGGAAAGGCTGTTTCTTTTTGCGGATTGAATCATTCAGAGTCTGTTTTATCTTTAGATCAGACGTATAAAACGGGGATTTGTACTAGGTTGATTATTGATCCAGCAACAATCTAAAATAGACAGTGGCAGCACAATTTTTATTCATGCTGCCACTGTCAGTATATCAGAAAGAATTATTTTTTTTCAGCTTCTTTCTTTTTGGCTTCTTTTTCCGCCTTTACTTTATTTGAAAAGTCCTTATACATCTGGTGCCAGTTACGTCCGTTGTCGTTCAGGTATTTTTCACAGTTGTTTTTATATACTTCGAAAATCATGGATATGGCTTTCATACTCTTGTAATCAACTGCCTGTTCCCGGGCAAGTTTAAGTTGAGACAAAATGTATGTTTCTTCTTTTTCGGTCAAATTAGGGACAATCGATTTATATCCACCCATGGTGAAAGCCACTTTCCCAATCGTAAATTTATCAAGCACGTTTTCAACCTGTTCTTCGGTTAGGTCTTTGCGAAGTCCTTTCATCAAAGCTTCGTGTATTGATTTTGGCTTAGCGGAGTTGGCTATTACTTCCCTTTCCAGATTGCTCAATGACTTTCCTGTAATTGGGTTTATTCCTTCAGGTATCGTAGTATAAGGATGTTCATTATGCCAGTCACGTACCGCTTTGATATGGTTGTAAATAACTGTTTGAATGCGCGCTTCCTTTTCTTTATCTTTTAATCCCAGTGATTCTGCCCATACCTTTGCCTTAGTCAATGCATCGATATTGGAACTTGTTGAATTATTTTTTATACTAAAGAACTTTTCAACATCATTAAAACTACGAATAGCATTTGCAGGCATCTTTTCACCCTTCACACCAAAACTATACATAGCTTCTTTAGGTTCGACGGTTACCTTTGTTTCGTCAATTCGTGCTGCGTTTAATCCGAACGCACTGATAAAGAAATTATAAACTGCCGTACGTTTGTTTGGTCCAAAATCATGGCCTTCAGCAGGAATATGGATATTGGTCACTTTATTCCCGGCTTGATAAAAACCATAAACCCGTTGCAGGTATGGGTATTCAAGTTCAGGCACACTGGCTGTCCAGTCTTTACCGTCGGATATTACACAGACAGGTTTTGGTGCAAACATAGCCATCATTTCTGCATTGTTGGTGCCTCCGCAGGATAGTGATATAGGCATGCCACTTTCACACGGACAGCCACCATCGAAATGCGAAGCAAGGCTTACTGTAGGACAAGCAGCCGTAAAGCGTTTATCCAGCACAGTGAGCAATACAACCTGTGAGCCACCACCTGAACCTCCGTTGGCTGCTACTTTTGATGCATCAATATCTTTTCGGGATAACATATAATCAAGAATGGTCAAGCCGTTCATAATTTGTATTACGTGCGCTTCACTGGTTTGATGGGCAGCGGCCGTTACCTGTAATTCCGATTCTCCCCAACCAAATAAATCGTAGCTAACACAGGCAGCTCCCATGCGTGCCAAAGTGGAAAATCGTTTCTGTTCATCCTCATTATACCGACCGTTTGCCCAATGTCCGTTCGGACAAAGGATAACTCCATGTTTTCCTTTGGTTAGCGGACTATAGATGGAACCACAGACATAGAGTCCTGGTAAGGTTTCAATTGCGAAATTCTGTACCGAATACCCATCGTATTTGCGAATTTTGGAGAGTATCGGTTTAATAGATACCCGTTTTTTCAACAGGGAATCAATCTTTAGATTATCACGAACTTCTTTATAAAGGCACGTTTTACGGGTATTCCATTCAGAAGAATCTTTATAAAGTGTATTCAGGTAAGCAAGCATTTTCTTCCCGTCTGCCGGTGTACGGCGCGGATATTCATAGGCTTTTATCTTATAGGTTTTACTATCTTGCGATACAAATTTATAGTCAAACAAAGAAAGGACATTGGTCAATGACTCTTCCACAGAATACGGACGGATACGAAAATCGGCATAAGTCACCACTTTTCCGATTGTGTCAACATCATATTTTAACTTCACATTAAACTTTTCACTGATTTCCCGCAACACCTGGCTTAGTGGTTTTGAAAACTTGGTCTCAAACGTTTGAGAGTAAGAGTTGGCAGTAAAAAAAGAAATAAGTATTGCTAATAATAGCTTTTTCATGATGGATAATTATTTGAGATGGTAGGAAGTAGATGTATATTAAATGATTAAATGATTCAATGTTAGTGTAAATTATTCAAGAGTTATTTTCTCTCCATTCACAAAAACATCATTCATTTTAATCCGTTTATAATTCTGGAAAACGCATTTTTGTTTAGCTGTGATATTGATATTCGAAAGGGTAATATCAGTGATGGGTGATTCTTCTAATCCACGTATTTTTATCGGAATCAACACATTGTTACCGGTCATATTGCTGATATTAATATTTCTGAAAATAGGTGTTCGTTCACTCAATGGTTCTGAAATCATTTTTGTGTAAAGCATATCCAGTATAATAGCTTCTTCCTTTATATCCTTCATAACGATATTATTGATCTGGATATCTTCCACCACTCCTCCCCGTCCACGGGTTGATTTGATACGGATACCACGGTCGGTACCATCAAAAACACAATTGCTGATGACTACTTTTCGTACACCGCCACTCATCTCGCTACCAATGACTACACCGCCATGACCTGCCAGCATGGTACAATTGGTAATGGTAATGTTCTCATCCGGAAAGCCTAATTTACGTGCTTGTAAATCCCTGCCACTTTTTAGGGTAATACAGTCGTCCCCTACTGAAATATGGCAATTGGCAATATGAACATACCGACACGATTCAGGATTGATACCATCAGTATTAGGTGATAGCGGATTGTCAATAGTAATGCCATCCACAGTCACATTTTCGCAGAATTCAGGATTGATCGTCCAGAAGGGAGAATTAACTATGGTTACACCTTGTATCCGGACATTCTTGCATCGTATAGGCTGAATAAAGGGCGGACGGAAGAACCGTCGTTTCATGGAAGATATATAATCTTCGTTGGTTTCGGCGTACAGTGCTTTTACATCATTTGCTTTGTCCCACATAGGCTGGTATTTATTGAGGTCATTAATTCCGTTGGCATCAACATCCACGATAACCCGGTAAAATTCATCCCACCATTTTTTTCCTTGTCCGTCTAGTTTACCCTCCCCTTTGATGGTGATATTTTCGGCATCCACCGCATATATCAACGGGCAGAAGCTTTTCATCAGTATCCCTTCATGGCGCATTTCCACAAATGGCAGATAATCATCAAAATTGTCCGAGAACAAAAGTGTTGCCCCAGCCTCAAGCTCCAGGGTGATATTACTTTTCATTTTTATGGCTCCGGTAAGGTAGGTTCCTGCCGAAAAAAACAACGTACCACCACCGTTTGCATTGAGTTTATCAATGGTTTTGTTTATAAGCTCGGTATTCAGTTTTTTTCCGCCCGGATTAGCCCCGGCTTTTTGCATGTCGATATATTCTGCACGAACTGACAGCATACTGAGTTGAAGGAGAGCAATGATAATTACAAATGTTTGTTTCATATTTTATTATTTTCAACTTTTCCAAAGTTTATTAGAATTCTGTTTTTTATAAATAACAATCGATTTAGCTCGTTAAAATTAAATTTATTTACTTCA
>Ga0302288_1002277_pt1 | contig 11428 bp, 9 predicted proteins | sample III_Fen_N1_1_FD_194549 | JGI IMG/M metagenome (GOLD analysis project Ga0302288, IMG submission 194549) | Peat permafrost microbial communities from Stordalen Mire near Abisko, Sweden - III_Fen_N1_1 | ecosystem: Environmental > Terrestrial > Soil > Wetlands > Permafrost | place: Sweden: Abisko...
GGTTTGCCTTCTTGCAAACCTTTTAACGCTTCTGCTTCAAAAGTGTTAAAATCAAATACTGGAGTATTCATATTGTGTCAAATTTATATAAAATATAGTTTCACACAGTTTATTGTATAGACTCCTTAATGGTGATTGCTAATCCTGTATTTTTTATGCTCAATCAGCTTGTTAAAATACATTTTCTTATGTTTTTGAGCATAATCGTCCGGTTGATTTGTTCAGTCAACCCGTCGAGTTGCGTGATCCTATCATTGAGATGGGCAATCCTGTTGTTGAGATGCCCAATCCTCTCATTGAGATGCCTAATCCTTTCGTTGAGATGGGCAATCCTTTCGTTGAGATGAGCAATCCTCTCGTTGAGATGCCCAATCCTTTCGTTTACTGGTACGATCCTGTCATTGAGATGTTCAATCCTGTCATTGACATCTATGATCCTGTCATTGAGATTGGCAATCCTGTTATTGAGATGAGTATTCCTATCATTGAAATACTTTAGCTTGGCGAGCGTGTGCGTCCTGATAGAAATAATCTCTTCTTGGGGGAACAATAAAAAAGGGGATGAACCATCCCCCTTCTTTTGTAACCGATTGTTACGACAAGGAGTTATTCTGCTTTATTGACAATAAACTTGGCTTCTCCAATATTTTTTGAATCTTTAACAATAAGATGATATATACCATTTGTCAATTTCGAATTTATTTTCAAATCGAATTTATTTTCAAATGATTTTACCGATTTAGAAAAGACCAATTTGCCGTCTATCGAATAGATGCTGATTTCGAGTTTTGTATCAAATTCGCCACTATTGAGTGATACCGAAATGGTATTGCTGCTTGTTGGATTTGGATATACGGTGACTTCTATGGATTTATTCGATTGCAGTTCGGTGCTATTTGTAATTAGTGAAGAGTCTGCCGGATCACTTCCCTGTACCTCAACATTATCAAAATGCGACTCTATCGATTTCTGGGTATCGTGCGACACGGCTTCCATTCCTATGAGATATAAAGAGCTGAAGCTTGTTACTGTCTTGTCTTTTACTTTTTTCCAGGTTATTCCATCTTTCGAGGTGAAGGGAATGAACGATAGATTGATTCTTTCGAGTTTTAAATATACGGGATATGTAATTGTGTCCAATTGTTTTGCATAAGAGGGTCCTCCTTCTGTTACACGCCATTCCATCACCACTTTATTATCGGGATTTGCATATAATAAAACGAAAGGACTTCCGGCACTGGTTGAACCCCGGAACATTACACCCGATTTTGCCGAGATGTTTGTTTCTGTCTGAGATATCAATCGACATGAAATAGATTTATTTCCACCGGCACTTTGTTTTATATAACCACATTGATCGGAAATGCTTCCAATATCGGTTCCTCCTGCAACGATAGAGAATGTATCGTTACTGAAAAAAGCCGATCCCAGGGTTGCTCCTATAACACCGAATGTCCATGGAGCCGGAAGTTCCGATGGAATAACGGTAACCTTACAGGTGTCTTTTATTTTTCCATCGATTGATGATACAACAACCACACAGGTTCCGGTATCAACGCCGGTAACTCGATATTGATTAAATCCGACAGATGTTATTACAGCTTTTGTCGAATTTGATGTAATTCCATCGGTTTCGGCGAAGAATGGTTTCCGGTTGGCAATAAGCGAAGAACTGTTTCCTTTAATAATGGTCAGTGAATGTTTGTCGAGTGCCAATGAGTTTGCATTATCAATTTGTCCTTTTACTTTTATGACAACAACCGCATGTGATGGCACAACAACCTGAAAGGAATCTTTCAATGTTCCTAAATCGGAATGTAGCCATAAATCTCTCACCGTAGCATCGCCATCAAGGAAACCGAGTTGATTCCATTTTACGCTCATTGAAGCACTTGTTGCCGTACGATTAAAGAATGCAACCGCTTTTGAACTATCTTTTAATGGTTTACACCAGACTTCCAAACTGTTTTCATTTTTTATTCTTTTTGCTTGAATACCTAATGAATCTTGATCGACGGCAATCATTTCGGCATTGGTAAGAATTGTTTTTGTTGCTGCAGTCATTTTCCGAATATCGTTACCTGCCATGAGAGGAGCGGCCAGCATACACCACATTGAGAAATGCGATTGACTTTCGATGCTTGAGAGCCCCGGATTTCCAACTTCGAGCATATCAGGGTCATTCCAATGTCCCGGTCCCGAATATCTTGACAAACCGGCTACTTTATCGATAATTAAAGTCCAGCCCATGCCACCCCACGTTTGTGTGCAGCTCCAACAGGCTTGAATGTCGGATGTTGCACGCCACAGATTGCCAACTTTTTGAGCCCATAGCCAAGGACTGCTTTGCCCCCATTCACAGATGCTGAAGACGATAGGCCGTCCGGTTGATAACAGTGCTTTGCTCATTATAGTATATTGGGTTGGAGCTATTTCGTTATCAGTATAGCACCAGTCGAATTTTACATAATCGACACCCCATTTTGCATAAGTTTTTGCATCAATTTTTTTGTAATTAAAACTTCCCGGTTTCCCTTGACATGTTTTTTTACCGGCATCAGAGTATATACCGAATTTTAAACCTTTTGAATGAATATAATCAGCAAGAGCTTTTATTCCTGAAGGGAAATTTACACTATCGGCAATTATCACACTATCGGCACCTCTGCCAATCTGCCAGCAGTCATCAATAACGATGTAGTTGTAACCGGCATCTTTCAATCCTCTCGATACTAGAGAATCGGCAACACTTTTAATACTATTTTCAGAAATTCCACAATAAAAAGTATTCCACGAATTCCATCCCATTGGTGGTGTTAAAGCCAAACCATTGTATGGAGTTGTGGTATCTTGTGCAAATGTTTGTGCATTACAGCAGACCATTAACGATACAATTACCGGCAACAACTTGATAAGTCTAAATGTTTTTCCCATATTAATGTAAGTTAGAGATATTTTTATGATATTAATTTAAAAATGCTAAAATACATTTTTTTGGGTTTCAGTGTAAAAAATACAATAAGATTCCAATTGTTTTTTCAGTATCAAAACATATTCTCCCGCTTTAATCTGTATAGATTTTTATTTTCTATCCATAAATATGTACCTTTGCTATATAGAACTCAAAAAGATAAACACATGGAGAAATTTAAGGAATTGTTTGACTCATTTTCAAATTATTCGGTTCTCATTATTGGCGATGTAATGGTTGATGCCTACCTCTGGGGAAGTGTTGAACGAATTTCGCCCGAAGCACCGGTTCCCATTGTTTCGGTACGAAAGCGTGAAAACAGATTGGGTGGTGCGGCAAATGTTGCTCTTAATATCAAATCGCTAGGTGGCAAACCTATATTGTGTTCCATTATAGGTGATGATGAAAAAGGCAGAATATTTCTTGATTTACTTGAAGATCAAAACATGTCGAATATTGGAATTATCTGCGACAAAAATCGAAAAACGACAACCAAAACCCGTGTTATCAGCGGTAATCAACATTGTCTTAGAATAGATGAGGAAATAAGTACTCCCGTGACCCGGAGACAAGAACAAACCATAATTCAACAAATAGACAATATTATTAACGAAGAGACCATAAACGCTATTATTTTCGAAGATTATGACAAAGGTGCAATTTCATCGGAAATCATAAAAGCAATTGTTGCAATAGCTGCAAAAAAGCGAATCCCGATTTCAGTTGATCCTAAGAAACGTAATTTCAAGGAATATAAAGGGGTTACATTGTTTAAACCCAATTTCAAAGAACTTTGCGAAGGATTAAGAATAGAATTACAAAAAGAAGATTTTCAGTCTATTCACCAAAATATACAAGCATTCAGCAACGAAATGGGAATCGGTCATGTGATGGTTACACTCTCCGAATTGGGAATGTTAATTACCGATGGCGATAGGTTTTATCACGAGCCGACACATATTCGCGAAGTTGCCGATGTTTCGGGAGCAGGCGATACGGTAATCAGCGTTGCAACCATGTGTTTAATTGCAGGAATAGCTGTGCCTGAAATAGCCAGGATCAGCAATATTGCCGGAGGTTTGGTCTGCGAACATGCTGGCGTTGTACCAATCAATAAACAAAAATTATTACAAGAAATAACCCGATAATGGCAAAGATATTAATCATTGATGATGAGCGTGGAATCCGTAACTCGCTTAAAGAAATTCTTGAATTTGAAAATCACACCGCCGACGTTGCCGAAAGTGGAATTGCAGGCGTTGATAAAATTGAAGCTTCGCATTTCGATCTAGTGTTTTGCGACATTAAAATGGATGGTATGGACGGTATGGAGGTTTTGAGAAAAATTCACACCGAACATTCCGAAATTCCGGTGGTAATGATTTCGGGACACGGAACCATTGACATTGCAGTAGAAGCTATAAAAATGGGAGCCTATGATTTTATTGCAAAACCGCTCGACCTTAACAGAATATTAATAACCGTGAAAAACGCTCTCGACAAAACGGTGCTGGTTCAGGAAACAAAATCGCTGAAAAAGAAATTCGAGAATAAATATCAGATGGTCGGGGAAAGTCTCGCATTAGCCGAAATCCGTCAAATGATTTCGAAAGTTGCAGGAACCGACGCCCGTGTTCTTATTACCGGCGGTAACGGAACAGGGAAAGAATTGGTGGCTCGTGCCATTCACGACCAAAGTAATCGTGTGGGAGGTCCTTTTGTTGAGGTAAACTGTGCAGCCATTCCTTCCGAATTAATAGAAAGCGAATTGTTTGGTCACGAAAAAGGAGCATTCACTTCGGCAATCAAACAACGAAAAGGTAAATTTGAACAAGCCGAAAACGGAACCATTTTCCTTGACGAAGTGGGTGATATGAGTCTGCCGGCTCAGGCAAAAGTGCTGAGAGCATTGCAGGAACATAAAATATCGCGGGTTGGTGGCGATGGCGACATCAATATCAATGTCAGGGTAATTGCAGCTACAAACAAAGACTTGAAAGAAGAAATATCTAGCGGACGATTCCGTGAAGATTTATATCATCGCTTAAGTGTGATACTTATAAAAGTGCCATCGTTGAAAGAACGAAAAGACGATATTCCATTACTTGCCGACCATTTTCTTAAAGATATCTGTCTCGAAATGGGAATGCAGACAAAAGAAATTGAAACAAACGCCATCACCTATTTACAAACGCTCAACTGGACGGGCAATATCCGTGAATTTCGGAATGTGATGGAACGTCTTGTTATTTTGAGCGACAAAATCATTACCGAAGATGATGTTAAACGATTTGCACAACCAATTTCCTAATAACTGATGCAAGATACGTTTCTGATATCCGTAGTCATTTGTACCTACAACCGCGATGCGTTTCTGCCTCTGGCTCTCGAAGGGCTTGCAAGGCAGACTCTCGACAATTCACTTTGGGAACTCATTCTGATTGATAACAACTGCACCGACAATACAGCAACAATTTGCAAGACATTTATCGAAGCAAATGCTAATGTGCATTGCACCTATTATTTAGAACTGGCACAAGGTCTGTCACATGCACGAAATAGAGGAATTGTGATGGCACAAGGCAGTTATGTCTCGTTCATTGATGATGATGCAGTTGCTTGTGCCGATTATTTAAAAGAAATACAATCATTCATCCGGACATATCCCGAAGCTGCTCTGATTGGCGGACGCATTTATCCTCGATTCGAAGGGAAAGCACCTCGCTGGATATCTCCGATTTTGATGCCTGTTTTTTCAACCCTCGATCTTGGTGAAAAAGAAAAAGAACTTTCGGGGAAACGTTATCCGGTTGGAGCCAATATGATTTTTCGCCGTTCTCTTTTCGATACCATCGGCATGTTCAATCCCGAACTTGGTCGCGTTGGTAAAAACATGATGGGAGGCGAAGAAAAGGATATATATCTTCGAATCATAAAAGCCGGCAAAAAGATTTATTATGCTCCAAAACCATTTGTACATCATATCATACCGGTGGATAGAGCTACCAAAACATTTCTCAAGAAACAAGCAATAGGAGTGGGCTTAAGCGAAAAAACCAGGGTAAAGGATCGTGGCTTTGAAAAAACAAAAAGCTGGATTCGTGAAATTATCAAATGGGGAGCTTCGTTAATTTTAGCGTTTTTCTATTTTATCACGTTTCGTCCGGCAAAAGCAGGTCTGTTGATTTCCTTCAGATTATGGGTAACGCAAGGGTTATGGTAGATTGTTATTCATGATGATATGGTTCATTTTTCAAAATAGTAAACCCACGATACAACTGTTCAAGAAAAATGAGACGAACCATTTGATGCGAAAAGGTCATTTTCGAAAGCGAAAATTTTGATTGAGCCACAGCATAAACATCTTCTGAAAAGCCATAGGGACCACCAACAACAAATGTCAAGGTTTTAATTCCGCTATTCATTTTATCCTGCAATAGTTTCGAGAACTGCATCGATGTGTAATCTTTGCCCTTGTCATCGAGCAAAATAATCTCGCTACCCTTTTCTATCTTTGATACAATCAGTTCACCTTCTTTTTTCTTTTGCTCGTCGGTCGAAAGGTTTTTCGCATTTTTAAGGTCGGGAATCTCCGTCAGCTCAAATTGAATATAACGGCTCAAACGTTTAACATATTCCTGCACGCCTTCCTGCATATATTTTTGATCGGTTTTTGAAATAACAATGAGATTTATTTTCATTAGTATGATGTCCTTTTATTTTGATTTCATTACAGATGCAATGTACATATTTTTCAAAAATGAGAGATCGAAAATTACAGTGTGTATAATTAGAATGCCAAATACTTCGTTACATTTGCGTTGATTAATCAAAAAGTAAATGTACAATGAAAAGATTCTTCCTTTTTGCTTCGCTATTTTTAATATTAGCAGGTTCTTTATTTGCCCAAAACATAAATCTCACAGCACCAATTCCAATTGATCCTTCCATAAAAAAAGGAACACTAAAAAATGGACTGACGTATTATATTAAGCAGAATAAGCAACCCGAAAAACGTCTGGAACTTCGCCTTGCGGTAAATGCTGGCTCAATGCAGGAAAATGCATCGCAAATAGGTCTTGCACATTTTACCGAACACATGTGTTTCAACGGAACAAAAATATTTCCGAAAGCCGATTTAGTTAATTTTTTGGAAAAGATGGGAATCGAATTTGGTGCTGAACTGAATGCGTATACCAGTTTTGACGAAACAGTTTATATGCTTTCCGTACCTGCCGACAGATCCGGATTGATTGATACGGCAATGATGGTTTTGCACGAATGGTCGCAGAATGTTCTTTTCGACAATAAAGAAATTGATAAAGAACGCGGAGTTGTTATTTCTGAATGGCGTTTAGGTCTTGGAGCTCAAGACAGAATGTGCAAGAAATACTGGCCTGTTTTGCTGAAAGGTTCGCGTTATGCCGATCGTATGCCCATTGGTACAAAAGAAAATCTTGAAACATTTCCCTACGATACGGTTAAGCAATTTTACAAAGACTGGTATCGTCCCGATTTGATGGCGGTTTCGGTGGTTGGTGATGTAAATCCCGATACATTGGAGCATCTGGTGAAAAAATATTTTGAAAAATCGGTGAATCCTGTAAAAGAAAAGCCACATAAGGAATATGAAATTCCCGATAACAAAGAACCGCTGGTGAGTGTTGTAACCGATAAGGAATATCCTTACAGTGTTGTCCAGATTTATTATAAATTACCTCATAAAGTTGAAAAAACAGTGGGCGATTATAAAGAACTACTGTTGACATCATTGTTCAACGGAATGATAAATAATCGTTTCGAGGAGTTGATGCACAAACCCGATGCTCCCTTTACCTATGCAGGTTCTGAATACAGCGAATTTCTTGGACGCACAAAAGATGCATATTCGGCAATGGCTGTAGCCAAGGAAAACAAAATACCCGAATCGCTAACCAAACTGGTTGAGGTAAATAATCAGCTCAAAACCTTTGGATTTACACAAGGAGAACTCGACCGTCAGAAAAAAGATATTCTTTCGATGTATGAGAATCTGGTAAAAGAGAAAAGCAAAACAGAATCGAAATCGCTGGTTGAAGAATATATTCGCAATTTTCTGAAAGAAGAACCGATCCCCGGAATCGAAAACGAATATCACTATGCAAAACAAATGCTTCCGTCCATTACCGTAGACGAATTGAACGTCTTGGCAAAAGCCTGGATTACCGATCAAAATATTGTATTCATTGTTATGCTTCCCGAAAACGATAAAGTAAAAGTGCCGACCGAAAAAGAAATTCTTGATATCTATACCAAGGCAAATTCAAACACATTGGCTAAATATGTTGATACGTTCACCGATAAACCTCTTGTAAACAAAAAACTTAATGCCGTTAAAGTCACAAAACGAACCGAAAACAAAACCTTTGGCATAACCGAAATTACACTTGCAAACGGAGCTAAATTGGTGTTGAAACCCAATAATTGGAAAAACGATGAGATCCTTTTCCTTGGAATTAGTCCCGGAGGTCAATCGTTGTGCGACGAAAAAGATATTTTGACAGCCCGTGTTACTTCCGATTTAATCAACACCAGTGGATTGGGCGATTTCGACGACATTAGCTTCCAAAAGAAAATGAGTGGAAACACTGCTTCGATGCATTCCATGATTGCAAACGAAAACGAAAGCTTGAGAGGCGATGCCAGTCCGAAAGATTTTGAAACGCTTTTGCAATTGAACTATTTGTATTTTACAGCTCCCAGAGTTGACGAAGAAGCTTTCAAAACCTATATCGGAAGGAAAATTTCCGATTTAACATTCCAGAAGTCGAATCCCAAATTTATATTTTCCGACACATTATACAAGGTTTTGTATAACAACAATAAGCGTTATACATTGATGACCGACACCAATGATTTTCATAAAATAGATATGGCAAAAGCTCTGACAATCCATAAACAACGTTTTGCAAATGCCGCCGACTTTACCTTCATGTTCGTCGGGAATTTCAAGGTCGATTCCATTCTTCCTTCGCTACAAAAATGGATTGGCAATCTACCTGCAACGCCTAACACCGAAAAAGCAAAATATCTGCAACCCGAATTTCCCAAAGGGCAAACAAATCTGCTCGTGAAAAAAGGTGTTGAACCTCAGGCAACAGCTTATTGGCAAAATAATGCACCATTGGTCTGGGACAGGAAAGAAATTCTGACAATCGATTATCTGATTGAAATTTTAAACATCAAACTGCGTGAATCGATGCGCGAAGATCAAGGTCGTGTTTATGGTGTGAGGGCAAGACAAGTAATTCAGAAAAATCCAAAACCCGAATGTTCCTTGAAAATATCATTTGGCTGTGCTCCCGAATCGGTGGACACCTTGTTTTTGACAATAAAAGGAGAAATGCAACAATTAATTGATAAAGGTCCCGAAACTATTGATGTAGAAAAAGTTCGCGAACAAAAAATCCGCAGTCTGGAAACTTCGTTCAAAAAGAATAATTACTGGATGTCGGTAATGGAATCGCAATATACCGGCGAGTTTGAAATAGAAACATACGATGCCACTCTTGCACGAATAAAATCGATTACCGCCGATGATATTAAAAAAGCAGCAGCAAAATATTTTACAGCTCCCGATATCATGAAAGCCATATTACAGCCCGAAACAGTTAAATAATATAGTTCGACAAAACGGTGCAACACCCTTTCCGAATAGGCGAAAAGGGTGTTGCACAGCGTCTGTGGAAACAGTGTAAAAGAATCATTACAATAAGATGTTCGCACTTTACGAAAAATCGAAGCAATTTCTGAATGCTTATCTGGTATTGGCAATGATTTTTACCTGCATTCTTGTTTCATTCCCGAAGGCGGATATTCATATATTTATCAATAAAATTCATTCCCCGTTTTTCGATAGATTTTTTCTTGCATACACCAACATCGGCGACGGCTATTTTGCACTATTTATAGCATGCTTACTGCTGTTCTATTCCATTAAAAGTTTTCTCTTTGCAACATCATCTTTTGCAATAACAGGGTTTGTTGTCGGTGTCATAAAACGAGCTTTCTTTTATGGTGAACCTCGTCCATTGACTTATTTCGAAGGAATTTATAAACTATACATTGTTCCCGGACTTGAGCCAAATGAAATAAACAGTTTTCCATCGGGTCATTCAGCTTCGGCATTTGCCATTTTTCTTTGTTTAGCATTACTAGTCCGTCGCGTGTGGATTAAATATGCTTTCTTTTTTATAGCAGCATTGGTATGCTATTCACGCATGTATCTATCCGAGCATTTTATGATGGATGTGTTTGCGGGTTCGCTTATTGGTGTAATAGTATCGTCATGGGTCTTTGTTGTTTTCGAAAATTACGGGAACCGTATTTGGAATGAATCAATCATTGTTGGGGTTTTAAAAATCGTCTCTCGAAAACCCTGACTGTTTTCCCCACTGATTACATCCGTGGTTATTTACGTTTAAGCCCTTCGGGCTTTTCGTTTTCGTTTAAGAACCAGTTCTGGATTCCTTGTAAAACAAAAATATTATTTAATTCCCGAAAACGAAATAATGTAATCCCCACCGGGATTGAATGGGAATAGCCCTGCATGAAATGCGGGGTGATATGTAATGCAATATTGCCCAACCACGGAGTGGCTGAATAGCTATAATAAATCGTTGTCCGATGGCACGATTAGCCTCATTCTAACAGGTATACATCCCCATAACAGACTCCTTTTCTTGAAAACTTGTTAATAATTTCCGATTCCTGCAAATCGGAAATTTCGCGAATACTTTTTATTTTTGAATCAGTCTAGAGCCAACACAGTAAATAAATTAAGTATTAATTTTAAAAAAGAAAACTTATGAGCAATTACATTTCAGCCGAGATTTCGTCGGAAAAAGTGACCGAAGTGCTTAAACTTATAGCACAGATTAAAGACGACCTACCGTTTTTGATAAAACTCGATAACAACACAAAAAGAAGTATGGTATCGCTCGACGATGGACGCACACCTTTTGTAACAAAAGGATTGCAGTATGCACTAAAAGAGTCTAAGATAGTGCCCCCCTTTGTCGATGTGGATGAACTAAAGAAAGACTTCACCTTATTTAGCGATCTGCAAAACATAGCACGCGAAATAAATCGTCTTGCCGATATGCTCAACGATACCCGCATTGCAGCAGGAACCGATGCTTACGTGGCAACACTGAGCATTTACAACTCGGCAAAACAAGCTGCCAAAATGAATGTTCCCGGCACTCAAGCCATTGTCGACGATTTGAAAAAAGTGTTCGACGGTCAGGGAGCTGCTACCACCACAGCTACTACTGCAAAAGAATAAAAAAAGACTCCGGCAACCACTCATTCTCTAGACTTACAGGTTGCCGGTTCTCTTTTTTTTTGTATTCAAAAAAACTCAAGGGGGGGGGTGGGGGGGGTTGGGGCCGCGGCGCCGGGGCCCCCCGCGGGGGG
>Ga0302288_1002278_pt1 | contig 11427 bp, 7 predicted proteins | sample III_Fen_N1_1_FD_194549 | JGI IMG/M metagenome (GOLD analysis project Ga0302288, IMG submission 194549) | Peat permafrost microbial communities from Stordalen Mire near Abisko, Sweden - III_Fen_N1_1 | ecosystem: Environmental > Terrestrial > Soil > Wetlands > Permafrost | place: Sweden: Abisko...
TAAATTGTAAATTAAATATTAGTCTCGTTTCTTTGAGAGTTAACAATATAAATAGATACTTATGGAAAACATAATAGTTGGAATTGGAGAAATATTATGGGATGTATTCCCTGCCGGAAAAGTACTAGGTGGTGCTCCGGCTAATTTTGCGTATCATGTATCGCAGTTTGGTTTTGAAGGAGTAGCATTAAGTGCCATTGGAAATGATGCCCTTGGAGATGAGATCATAGAAAATCTGAGCAAAAAAGAGTTGAATTATATTATTGAAAAAACACCTTTTGCTACCGGAACTGTTCAGGTAACTGTAGATAGTAAAGGTATTCCTCAATATGAAATCTGTGAAAATGTGGCCTGGGACAACATCCCGTTTACACCTGAAATGGAAGAGCTTGCACTAAAGACACAAACTGTTTGTTTTGGATCATTGGCACAACGGAACAGTGTTTCGCGTGCAACGATTAACCGGTTTCTGGATTGCCTGCCTGAAACGGCACTGAAAATATTTGATATTAACCTACGCCAGCATTTTTACACTCTCGAACTGATTGAACAATCACTCCAGCGTTGTAATATTCTGAAGATTAATGATGACGAAGTGCTTATAGTAGCACAACTTTTTGGTTGGGAATCTAAAAGTGAATTGGAAATTTGCAATCAACTGCTTCATAGTTGTGATCTTGAAATTGTTGTCCTGACAAAAGGGACACTGGGAAGTTATGTGGTAACAAAAAATGAAACATCTTTTAAACCGACACCTGTTGTCGATGTTGCTGATACAGTGGGTGCGGGTGACTCGTTTACTGCCGCATTTGTTGCAGCTCTGCTGCATAGTCAGAGTATTTCGGATGCACATCAATTAGCCGTGGATGTATCCGCTTATGTGTGCACGCAACATGGTGCTATGCCCGTTTTGCCAGATACCCTTATTTCAAGGATAAAAAAAACAGTTTAGAACACTCGGACGAAACATAACCGGTCGGATTTGTCAGTTCGATCGGTTTGTTGTTGGATGAAAATGTTAAACCGGAAGGATATAGATTTTACTGACAAAAAAAGATTACTTTTGAAACTGATATGAGTGCTGACCTTACATTCAAATCTACTGCTAAAATGAAACGAATCCTTACAATCTTTTTTGCAATACTTCTTGTGCTTTCATCCTGCTCAAATGATAAAGCAAGCAGGATAAAAGTGATCGGAGTTTCACAATGCAGTGATGATGCATGGCGCCGGACTATGAACAGTGAAATGAAAAGGGAAGCATCTTTTAACCCGGGTATAGAAATCAGAATTCAAACTGCACACGACAGTAATCAAAAACAAATCCGCGACATTGAAAATTTTATTGCCGACAAAGTCGATCTGATTATTGTTTCGCCCAATGAAGCCATTCCTCTTACTCCTGTGATTGAAAAAGCCATGCTTGAAGGGATTCCTGTTGTATTAGTCGACAGGAAAATCAGTTCGGGTAAATATACAGCTTTTGTAGGAGCCGACAATTTGCAGATTGGCAAAGAAGTGGGTGTTTATACTGCCAATTTGTTGAATGGAAAAGGAAATATTGCTGAAATACGGGGCCTGAATGGTTCAACACCGGCTTATGAACGGCACAGTGGATTTATGAGTGTGATTGAAAAGTATCCGGGTATTCATGTGGTTTTTCAAAGCGATGGAGGCTGGTTGCGAAAACAGGCAAAAGAAAAGATGAACCGTGCTCTTTATCAGAACATTCAAATTGATCTGGTATTTGCCCACAACGATGAAATGGCCACAGGTGCCCATGAAGCAATTACTGCTTTCAGCGGAATAAAAAAACCTGTTATATTGGGAATTGATGCCCTTCCCGGTACAGAAGGCGGAATACAAAAAGTGATCAGTGGTATTTTGGATGCAACATTTATTTATCCTACCGGTGGCGAAAAGGCCATTCAAACGGCAGTCCGTATTTTAAATAATCAACCTTTTGTAAGAGATAACATCCTTTATACGGCAGTGGTCGACAAAACAAATGCCCGCGTTTTAAAACTTCAGACCGATCAGATTATTGAGCATCAAAACAGAATAGGGCAGCTAAATTCAGTGCTGGATAAAAACTTAGCCAAATACAGTTCACAGCGTATCCTGTTGTTTAGTTCACTGTTCATCCTTTTTTTAATTACTGTTTTATTGATTTTGCTTTTCCGTGCATACAGCAGTAAAAACAAATCGAATATCATACTTGAACAACAAAATATTGCCATTAATAAACAAAAAGAAGAGTTATCTTCCCAACGTGATCAGTTAATTGTACTTTCAAAAAACCTTGAAGAAGCAACACAGGCTAAACTGGTCTTTTTTACCAACATTTCACATGAATTCCGTACTCCGCTTACTCTGATATTAGGTCCTTTGGATAGTTTAACTGAAAAAGAAACCCTGAGTGAAAACGGAAAACGGTTAATACAATTGATGCGTAAAAACGTCTATGTGTTGCTTAAACTCATCGACCAGATTATTGATTTTCGTAAATATGAAAACGGGAAGATGCAAATGTTTTTCACGTTAAGTGACCTGAAATATTTCATATCTGAAATATGCAATTCGTTTATTGAGTTTAGTAAAAAGAAACATATCCATTTTACCTTTACTTCCGGAGATGATGATTTTATTCTGTGGTTTGACACGGATAAAATGGAAAAAATATGTTACAATTTACTTTCCAATGCATTTAAATTTACCCCGGAGAACGGACGAATTGATGTAAACCTTTCAAAAATTAAAAAAGAAGATGAATCGTATGCGCAACTTACCGTTTCAGATAACGGTGGGGGAATTTCCGAACATCATATTCAGAGTATTTTTGAACGATTCTATAAAGTCGACAGCAGAGCATCCGGGTCGGGTATAGGCCTTCATTTGTCAAAGGTACTTGTTGAGTTACACAATGGAACTATCGGTCTAAAAAGTGAGGAAGGAAAAGGCAGTGAATTTACTGTTCAAATCCCATTTAAGCAAAAGGAAATCCCTGTTGTGGATCAATATCCGATGATCAATTCAATTAAAAACAGGGAAGATGACATGCTTATTCTCGATTCAGATGAAGAGATTGAAGAGAAAGTAAACCTGCAAACCGATAAACCCCTGGTGTTGATTGTAGAAGACAATGTGGATGTAAGGATGTATATCAAAAGCCTGTTAATCGATAACTTTGAAATAATTGAAGCTTCAAACGGTCAGACAGGATTCCTGAAAGCCATGAAATTTGTACCCGAACTCATTATTACCGATGTATCCATGGATATAATGGATGGTTTTGAACTCTGCAAACAAGTGAAGGAAAATCTTTCAACCAGTCACATTCCTGTTGTCCTGCTCACTGCTTATGCACTGGATGAACAACGGGCAATAGGCTTTGAAAACGGTGCAGATGCTTATATTTCGAAGCCATTCAATGAAAGTCTGTTGAAAATAAGAGTTCGCAAACTGATTGAAAACAGGGAGAATGTAAAACTCTATTTTCAAAAGAATCTGACTTTTGGTGACAGGAAAGAAAATGTGGCCGAAATAGATAAAACCTTTATTACTAAATTCAGGAAACTGATCGAAGATAAATTGATTGACAGCGATCTGAATGTCGATGAAATTGGTAGAAATATGGGTTTATCACGTGTCCAGTTGTATCGTAAGATTAAATCGCTGACAAATTATGCCCCCAATGAACTGGTAAGGATCATCAGGTTGAAAGCTTCCGAGCAATTATTGATTAAAACAGAAAAATCAATCTCTGAAATTGCCTATGAAACCGGCTTTTCATCCCCTTCCTATTTTACAAAATGCTATAAGGAATATTTCACCGAAAGCCCTACTGAATTTTTAAAGAGAATCAAATAGTGATTGGTTAATTGGTTCGTTCCGTGTTCCGTGTTCCGCGTTCCGCGTTAATTGGTTGATTGGTTCGTTCCGTGTTCCGTGTTCCGCGTTTTGGATTATTGGTTGATTGGTTATTAGTTGATTGGTTTTGTTGGTACGGATATGGTTGTATTTTTCAACTAGTTGAAAGGAAAAATTCTTGTAAAACAGATATCAGAAATCGCATAACAGGAGAAATTTGCAAAAGGCTTGTTATCTGCAGTGTTCGGGGGGACAGAGTTCCGACTCTGTCTTAGTTGTGTGATAAAGACCATGTATTCAAACATCTAAATAAAATTAAATGGCAATGACGAAGAAATATATATTATTTACAATAACTATTTTGATTAGTTTAAGGATTAATGCTCAAATTGATTTTATTATAAAAAAGATTCAGGTTTCAAATACTAATGCCCAAATTTCAAATGATATAATTAGAGAAGGTGAAGATGATGGACCATTTGTAACTATATTTTTCTCATTTAAAAACAATACGGATTCTATACTAAAACTTCATCCGAGTAAATCTGAAATGATCATTCAGTTTCAATACAAAAACAGATATAATTCTCAAGATGGATTCCCCATACCTTTCATGGACAATGATTCATTGATAATTCTGCCACATCAACAATATGAAAGTTTTGTTGGTGTGAATTTGTTTTTAGGCACTTTCATTTTTCATGAGAAGAATAACGATTACAGGATTGAATTAATTGAAGTTTTACCTACAATGAAATTATTTTACAAAGAGAAAAAAATCAGAATTAAGACTAGTGAAATATTAGATGTTGAAGTCATTGATAAAAACACAGATAATGTTAAACATGAAAAATGACATTAAATTAATCCCATTCTTAGTCAAAGTATAGGAGACGAGAGTAACTAGCCCAATCCACTGTCAGCAAATTTACAAACCTGGACAAAATAGGAGAAATTTGCAAAAGACTTTTTATCTGCAGTATTCGGGTGGACAGAGTTCCGACTCTGTCAGGGATGATCGGGAACTCACACTATTGACAGAATCGGAATTCTGTCCTCCCGAACATCAGTAGAATGCTGTTTGTGCACTAAAATCAAACTTCGTGACTTTCCGCAGAGTTAATGACTCTACTGTTCCTTTTCATTCAACTATGTAACAAAGGTAACGAGTTCCGACTCTGTCAGGTATGATCGGGAACTTATACTATTGACAGAATCGGAATTCTGTCCTCCCGAATATCAGTAGAATGCTCTTTGTACACTTAAATCAGACTTCATAACCTCCCACATCATTGAGTTGTTATTAATGTTATTTTTTTTGTAGGTAAAACAAATTAAAAATTATTCACAGTTTTAAAATTTGCTACATGTTTTTTGTGTATATTTTTATTATATTTGCAACCTAAATATAAAAAAATAATACGCGTTTATGAAATTAAAACTTTTGACATTGAGCTTGTTTTGTTCACTATTTTCATATGGTCAAATGCAGGATTTGGCAACACTCGCTGAAGGGAAACAAGTATTTAACACTATACTGTTTGATTCCAATGAAAATCTTTACGGGTATTTTTATATTTATCAGATCGATACGAAAGACAGAAAAACAGTACAATATGAATATGTGGTATTGGATAAGAATCTAAATAAAACAAATAACGGGACTTTTGAAGGACCAGTCAAGACTCTGTTTATAGACCCTGAATTTGATGATTGTACACTGATGGGTGAAAACCTCATACTTGATAAACTATATCTAAATCGCAATCTGGGGAATGGAGATTCCTATCTAAATACAGTTCAGATTATTTCTTTAAAAAACAATACTGTATCGCCTGAAAAGCAATTTTCAAAAACAGAATTTGTTGATGTTGATCCCTATAATTTAAAACTGCTTTCACTGGCATATGCAAAAAAACGATATTCTATTTCTGCCTTTTCGAACAACTATAATTCAGGTTTCTTTGTAACGGATATTTACAACGATAAAGAAATATTTTTTTTCAACAGTAATTTTCAGAAACAGTGGTCATATACTTTTAATGGAAAAGATTCACTGAATATAATACATTCAAATTTTAAAATAAAGATGTTAAAGGATAATGTGATTTATGCATCTGAAGCATGTTATAATAAAACAAAAAAAATAACCTCCTATAAAGTTTTAGCAATAGATTTTACAACCGGTAAAAAGAAATATGATTATGAAATAAATTCAAATAAAGACAAGCTTTATCACACCTACGAATCATTCAACACAATTGATAATAAACTAGTTATAATGGGATATTATAACAATAATGTCGGTTATTTAGATTTTAGATCATACTTTATAGGTTTATATAAAATAATGTTGGATGAAAATGGGAAAGAGATTGATAAAAAATATCACCCTTGGTCTGATTTTAATTCAATTATTAAATTGTCTCATAAGGGTAGGACTAAGGGTAATTACAATTTAAATGACAAAAAATTCTATGTATTCGGGGATGGGACCGTATCTATCCTGAATGAAATGTATAAACCACAAACAAATCATTTATGGTTTATTCCTGTTATTGGCTGGTTTACCAAACTTCCTGAGAGAACAAAAGACTTTGTGATATTAAATTTTGACAATCAGTTTACTCTAAATAAAGTGGATACAATCCGGAAAGACCTGACAAAAAATAATGGGACGGATTATTTGTTTTCGCAAACGCTGAAAAACAATAATGGAATGGTATTTTTTCATACGAATACTATGAAAGACCCTAAAACTCATAAGAAAAACTATATGCTGGGAATAAATTCGATTATTAACGGTAAACTGACACAGGAATTAATTCCTCTTTCTCAGAAAAAGAAATATACAATAACCCCAATGCCTGCAAAAGAAGGCTATATTATGCTTCGGGAATCCAATGAGAAAGACAAGTACAATCAAATCAGACTGGAAAAACTGAATTTCTAAATCAGAAGTATCACTAAAAAAGACTCTGTTACGAGTCTTTTTTAGTGTAATAATCTGCAAACTTTTTCAATTCCGGTACATTCAGGTTCCACATAAAATTTAGAAATTGCTGATAACTTTCCGATTGCTCTTTGGGGTCGACACGATCCAGATAACGGTTAAGCGTATATGATTTTCTGGCTTCGTATATCTTTTGGAAAAGATGACCAAGCCATTTTTTGTGATAGATATCAGTGCTGTCATGTTGGATATTTAACAGACAAAGATATACGCCTGACCCATAATCTTCGTTGAAATCAAGACACGATACCAATTCGTTTTTGGCAATCCGTTGCAATTCAATAAAAGTTTTTCCGGGACTTGTAATTTGTCCAGAATCAGACAACTCCGGAAAAAACTTCTTCAGGCGGGCAATCCTTTCTTCGTTTTCAGGATGTGATTTCAGCGAGTCAGTATTTAATCTGGGTTTATATTTAGTATAATCATAACCTGTGAAATCTTCGCATTTTAACCATTCTTCCCTGAATTTCAAATCCGGCAAAGTGAATATTTTATGATAAATCCCAATCTCCAATCCTTTCGGTTTAACTGAATCATATTCAGCCATTAATTTGTACGAATTCAGATAATCTGCTTTGTGGAATTTTGAATTTCTGAACAAGATATATCCCAACGAATCTGCTTCCTGTTCCTGTTTCCTGTCAATAGTACTTTCCGAATACATAAAAGCTTTAAAACGATCCATCGCCTTACTACCACGGCTATATCTGTCACTGTTAATCTTCGATAATTGTACTTTAGAATCCACTTTGTCAATTTTGAAGTGGCGCTGCAGTGATTGTATTTCATGTTTTAAAAGATAATGTCCGAGTTCATGTGAAATAACCGAAGCAAGTTCATCTTCGTTGTCCAGAAAATAAAATGACCCTAAGTTAATTACAAAGGTATTATCGCCCATGCTGGATGCATTCAGGGATATATTTTTTGAGATGTAAAATTTCAGATTAGCCGGTATTGTAGGGTTTGCATCCCTTAATTTAGTGATTATCGAATCAACAAAGTTATCAAACCTACTATCGAAAAGATAATCGCCGTGAAGAATTTCTACGTTAAAATCCTTTTGGCTTTTTTCATATTTAGTGTCTGAACGAAAACCATCATTTTTGTGATTTTTGTATAATTTCGAAAAATTGGATGTCGCAGTTTCTCGTAAAAGTGCGATTGAATTCTGGTAAATGGATCTAAAAAATCGAATATATAAACATATATTCACATATATAAATATGTGTACATACTTTATTTATAAACTAGATGGATTTCTCCCATGTTTGTTTTATGTTACTCAGATTATCAGTTAGTTATGCTGATTTCTTTTCTGCTTGTCGGTCTTTCTCCAACAAATATTCGCCTAACCGCTTTAGATTATAAGCTATGACTCCTAAACCGACATATTTTTCAAAACCTTTATAACCTTTGTCTTTACAACGATCTAGTCCACGGTGTTCTGCTTCATTTATATTTGATTCAATAGCACTATGTCCATAGCGAGCTTTACAAAAAATTGGTGCTGATTCAATTTCTTTTTCAGCAACCGATAATTTTCCTTTTTTTGGAATTACTACCTGTGAAATAAATTCGGCTATTAGATCTCTATATTCTTTTTTGAAATATCCCTTATCCGCACTTAAACTTTGTATTTCATATTTTGCAATCAACCTGTCAACCAATGGAATCAACATGTCAACATCTGCTGTATGATTTGATATTTCCCAATCGATAATCAAATGAAATTGGTCGGTTGTAAAGTTGACCCGTTTACCCAGTTCTACTGATGGACGCATTTTGCCTTTTGTAATCCATTCAGTGTAGGTTTCAAAAATTGAAAAGATTTTCTCTCCTGCTAGAATCTTTTCTTTAAGAATTAATCGTCTATGAACCAGATCTATATGCTTAATCATCATACTTTGAAAATAACATAAATTGAGCAAAATGGACTCTTCTTTGGCGTAATTAAATTCAGTTTCCATTACAAAAGTTTCTATTTTTTGTGCCAGATTTCTTGCTACTTCCAAATAGGCATTCGTTGCCTTTTCTACTCGTTCTTCTTTTCCTTTTGCAGAGGAAGCCTGTGTTCTTGAAAGAATCAACGATTTGGTCTTTAATTCCTTACGCCATTTATTTATTTTTCTCCAACCTTCCAGCATAGGATTCTTTAAAAGTAACTTACCAATCATATCCAGGCTTTTGCGGGAACTATCCCACAAAAGGTTACAATCAGTTGGAAAATGTACATTTGATTCTAAAACATAACTATCGACTTTGATAAGTAATAGATCCGTCTCTTTTTTTTTTAATAATCCATGTCCCATCTGTACTAATACATCATTAATCCCCTTGAGTGTTTCATCATCTAATAATGTAACATTGTCTTTAATTGTCTGTAAAGAAATATCATCATCATCTACAAAGGCATCGCAATACCCCAACATTTTACGCAACAAACTATCTGAATTAGCCAAGTAGTGTAATCTGTCGTAATCAGTTCCAAGGCACATCCGGGCTCCTGCCAACACAAAGATGGTCCAAAGGTTCATGCCTGGACGGCCATTTCTACTGTCTTTTTTGCATACTGCCTTTTCCACTAAATCAAAAATTGCCGTACTTATTTCCGGATTATTGTAAATTTCTTGAACTGCACGCAAATAAGGAGGAAATTCATCACGACTTTTTGTTGGTATCTTTATTTCTGAAATTGGTATACTTCCAATACGTAATTGGGCAGCGAATCTTTCTCTCATGGTTGAATCTTTGGAGGTTTTTATCTATTTGCCATCAAAGATAATCAATATTATGCTATTAATCAAGTATTTGACCAACTATTTTTAATAAACAACAGAATTATTCGACTAACAATCTAGGTTTTATTCTGCTGATTGTCTATTAGTTATATAATTTTCGTTCAGACACTATATACATGTATCTACTCATTTTTTTAATTAAAGTACTTTTTGTCTTTTATGCAATCCGAAATATTATTCATGATGATGAGCATTAATTTTATTTCTTTGTACTCGTATATTAATTCTTCTGACGATGTCATGCTTTTTAAGATTTATTGATCAGGCAAATTAAAATATTTTATACCTGATTTTGTTACGTTTATGTCAAAGTCGGCAGGTTTTTATAAACCAATCTTTAGAGTGACACATGATTTCTTAGTTTAACTAATTTGTAAATTTCAAACCAGATAACAGTTGAAATTCCTGCCAAAATACAGATAAGAATATGTATGAATTTGAGTTTTTCAAACTGAAACAATTCAAGGAAAAATGGTACATTTAAAATAAGGGACAGAAAGAAAACTGCACCTCCTACAACCCATAAAACCGCTTTATTGGGTGTGGCTATTATTTTAAATATGTTGTCAGTCCACGAACGATTGGTAAGAATAACAGCTATATTGGAAATAATCAGGGTGGTAAATGCCATTGTCCGCACCTGATCAGCTGAGTATGAAAAGTACAAACCGCCCAAATAAACTGCCAGCGTAATAATAAGAATTCCTACTCCCTGCAGGCAGCTAAACAGAATTTTATTAGCTCCAAAAAACGGTTCGTCCAACTTCTTTGGTGGTCGGCTCATAACGTTTGCTTCTTCCCTTTCGGCTTCAAAAATAATGGAACAGGCCGGGTCAATAATTAGCTCCATAAAGACAATATGTACCGGCCAAAGAATAATAGGAAGATGAGCTAATAGTATTGGAATCAGCGATAATCCGGCGATAGGGACATGAATAGCAAAGATATATCCGAACGATTTTTGGAGATTATCAAAGATACGTCGACCCATGCGGATGGCACCTACAATTGACGAAAAGTTATCATCCATCAAAACCAGTGACGAAGCTTCACGAGCCACATCAGTTCCTTTTTGTCCCATGGCAATTCCAATATTGGCAGCTTTCAGAGCCGGAGCATCATTTACACCATCACCAGTCATGGCTACAATTTCGCCGTTTCGTTTTAGGGCTTCTACAATCTTTAGTTTTTGTTCGGGAATGACCCGGGCAAAAACATTGATGTCTTGTATTCTATGGCATAATTCTACTTCCGATATTGATCTTAGTTCGTCACCTGTCATACATTTATCAGGATTTTCAAGTCCTATTTCCATAGCTATATGTTGTGCTGTTACCGGATAATCGCCGGTTATCATAATCACCCGTATTCCTGCTTTATGGCATTCGTTTACGGCTTTCTTCACGTTACTGCGTATAGGATCCGACAGGCCAATCAGACCGATAAAATCAAATTTGAAATCGTGCTGAATGTCGGGTAATCCTTTGGTGCTAATTTTTGATTTTGCTACGCCCAAAACGCGTAATCCATTCGATGCAAGTTCTTGAACAGCTTCCGACAAACGCTTCTTTTCTTTCAACTCCAAATGACACAATTCGAAAATTGCTTCCGGTGCACCTTTGGTTGCAATACTTTTTTCTTTTGTGCTTTTTTCTGAAAACACCCGCGACATAGCCAGCAATTCTTTGGACAGCGGATATTCTTTTATCATTTCCCACGTTTTATGGATATGTTCCGTCCCTTTTA
>Ga0302288_1002283_pt1 | contig 11406 bp, 9 predicted proteins | sample III_Fen_N1_1_FD_194549 | JGI IMG/M metagenome (GOLD analysis project Ga0302288, IMG submission 194549) | Peat permafrost microbial communities from Stordalen Mire near Abisko, Sweden - III_Fen_N1_1 | ecosystem: Environmental > Terrestrial > Soil > Wetlands > Permafrost | place: Sweden: Abisko...
GCCATAATATTAATGTGATAATTTGAAAATATGCTAATGTGCCAATATTTGGAACAAATGCAGATATTATTATATGGCAAAATTGGTGGGTTTTAATGGTTTTTATTCACAAGTTGTTCCCAATTGGGACAAAATAAATATCGCAAAAAAATAGCGTATTTTTAATTGATACTTTCAATTAAAAATACGCTTTCGGGAGATTAAAATATTGATAGTGAACGTGCAATGTATTTACCTTCAAGGATAATATTTTCTCCTCAAAACTTGGATTTTAGCAAAATCCCAAGTTGCTCCCAATTGGGAATACTAAATAATGGTAATGTGTTGTTAGATTCGCACTTAATACAATTTATTGATTGCTATAAATCTTCTTCCATTTTCCTCAATAAAGCAGTCTTGAGATTGTCAATATATTTTGTTGGAGTGGATCTAACTTTAATTTCGAGATAAGTACGGTAAATATCTGTTAATCGAACGTTAAAAATTTGTTCGAAAAATGCAGTTAGCTCCCTTATTTCACACTGACCATGATTGAGACTCCCAGATGCACAAATAGCATAGATCAATTCTACTAATGCTGTTTTACTATCCGTCCAATGAAACAAATTGTTGTTCAAAGTATTGGTTTGAAGCCCGTATGGATTTGAAGATTTCCTGTATAAAGCATCCATTTCTGTTTTTAAGTAGACTTCTAATCGATCATTCGCTATAATCTTAGCCACAATATAGTCCTGACTGGTTGAAAAGTCGGGATCAATATGAACCATAAGATTTTCAAGATGCAAGTGCAGATCCTCTCTGCCACGAACAAAAAACTTATCATCCAGAAATGTTGAGTTCATTCTGTAATAGCGGTAGAATTCCAAGTGATTGCTGAAATAGACTGTAAGTTTTTCCAATTCTTTTAAAATATAGCCTTGCTGTATTTCAAGACTCCCCAACGGTCTTTTGCTTTCAACATTATTTATTTTAACGTGATAAATAAGTTGACTTACTATTTCTGGCTTAATGACTTTGAAAAAATAAATTTCTTCTTCTTCATTCTTGAATGTGTAGCTTACTATAAAGGCTCGAAGCTTACTTAAGATATCTCTAATGCAGATAATAGATTTTTGCGCTTTAAGGATCAAGTTTGTTTCTTCAATGTCAATAGCATGAAGTTTGGAATTGAGTTCTATGTTTAGTCTTGTGATAAAATGATTCATAGCTTGTCGTTAAATTAGACATTGATTCAAAAAAATAATCAGAGATTTATACTATTAGAAGTTAGTTTCATTCCCATACATTATGTTTCTAATATTGCACTATTTTGCTTCTATATTAATTCTTTAATAAAATATGTTTACATTTGTAGTAGATACAATACATTAAACAGAAACGACTAATTCTCATTACAATATTTATGACTAAATATCGATTAGAGGCATTTACCGACGGGGTAATAGCTATTATAATTACCATTATGGTTTTATCCATACCATTACCAAAGTCTTTTGACTTGGGAGATTTGGTAGAATTTGGTTTGTCGCTCTTTATCTATTTGCTAAGTTTTCTTGTTGTGGGTGCATTTTGGAACCAGCACCACCAAGCATTCAGTTATTTGGATAAAATGAATCACAAAATAATTGCAGCCAGTATTTTCTTCCTCTTTTTTCTTTCCCTTATTCCGTTGTTTACAAAATGGGTTATCGAAAATCAAGGATCCCTTATTCCTGCGATTGGTTATGATATTGTATATCTAGCGGTTAGTTTCTTTTATGTCCTAACATTTCGTTTTATCATGGAAGAAACTGACAATGAAGATATAAAACAAATTACTGAAACGATTAAATCAAGAAAAACTTTAAAGCCGCATTTCTCGTGGATACCGATAATTATATTGCTTATTATCATCGCAATTTTAATATTGATTTCCATTTACTTGCCTAAAGTTGCTACCATAATCTTGTTAGGAGTTCCAATAGCTTCATCCATTTTTAATTTATTTATGTCGGAACGAGAGAAGAATAATTCTCGTTTCGGAGCAAAAAGATAAAGAGTGAATAAACACACTGTTCATTTACAAAATGTGTAATGTGTTTATCCTGCTCTGTCTTTTATCAGGCAACATCAATATCAAATTGCTGTTTATTTTTCCTGAATATTTTATTGATCCAGTTTGATATTTTAGTTTTCATACTTTCCATAGTCAGGAATACAACAGGAACAATTATGAGCGTAAGGAACATGGAACTGGTAAGTCCTCCGATAAGTACCCATGCTATCCCGTTTTTCCATTCCGAAGCTGCACCGGAAGCTAAGGCAATAGGTAATAGTCCAATAATCATAGCGCTTGTGGTCATAAGTACGGGGCGCAACCTTACTCTTGTGGCTTCGACTAATGCTTCTGCAGTGCTTTTCCCTTGTTTTCTCAAATGGTTGGTAAAATCGACAATAAGAATTGCATTTTTTGCTACCAATCCAATGAGCATTATCATACCTACCATAGTGAACATGTTTAATGTTTGTTTGGCTAAAGCTAGGCCTACTATAGCTCCAATGATGGCTAACGGAATGGTAAAGAGCACTACAAGTGGATAAAGGTACGATTCATATAAAGCAACCATAATGAGGTACACCAGGAAAATTGCGGAAAGAAGGGCAAATCCTAGTGTCCCAAAACCATCGGCCTGCATCTCCATATCACCAGCATAGTGAATCGATACATCCGAAGGCAGTTTAGTTGCTTCAATCTTCTCTTTTATTTCGTCACCAACATCCCCTGAGGGACGCCCTAGTACTTGGGACTGAATTGTAATAGAAGAGTTCTTATCATACCGCTCCAATGTAGAGTAACCTTTTTTGTAACCGATTGTGGCGAACTGCGACAGTTTGATTTGCTGATTTGCCGAATTGACAAATGTCAGGCCAGCAACTTCGTCCAGACTACGTCGATTAAATTCATCAAACACAACATTAATATCGTATTGATATGAACCATCAGCAAATTTTGTATCTGTATTACCGTTAAATGCTGTTGACATGACGGAAGCTACTGTGGTCAGATTTAACCCCAAATCAGCCATTCTCTTTTTATCCAACTCCACTGATATCTCGTTACTTTCATTATCTAATGAGGATTTTATATCTGAAGTTCCAGTAGTTTTTTTTACTAATTGTTGTATCAAAACAGAATATTTAGCCAAGGAATCAGGATTACTTGATTTAACGATTATCTGGATAGGACTATCATCGGTACTTCCGAATAAAGGATTCATTACCGCAGCCGTAATTTTTGCACCTATAACTTTAGTTCTTAATTCATTTTTTATCTGGTTGGCATACAAACCGGAAGAAACATTCCGGAATTTCTTGTCCACTAATTTGACATCTATCTCTGCCAAATTTGTGCTACCAGCTCCCATTCCCATGCCGCTACTTGTTGCTCCAATAGTTGTAAATAGCGATTTGACTTCAGATTTTGACTTCAATATGCGTTCTATCTCAAGTGTTTTCAAATTTGTTTGTTTTAAAGTCGCATCTTTTGGCATTTCTACCTGAATAATAAACTCTCCTGCATCACCGAGGCCAAAGGCTTCGGTACCTACAAAACCGGCCGGTATTAGCATTACAGAAGTTATAAACATAACTGTGACTGTGGCGAACGCGATGATTTTGTGTTGCATGGCCTTAGCTAATAGTTTCTGAATGAAATCAGAAAACTTATTGATTTCGTTCTCCACCCAAAGGAAAAAACGACCCGCGAGTTTTGTCTGACTCATCTGTTCCAGCTTAGCAAAACGTGAGGCTAAGAGAGGAATGGCTGTAAATGCAACAAAAAGACTTAGCAAAGTTGTAATCACAACCACCAATGCGAATGGTGCAATCAGAGAAGAGATAAAACCAGTGGATAGGCCAATTGGAAGAAAAACAACTACGTCAACCAACGTGATGGCTATGGCAGTAAAGCTAATTTCCGAACGTCCATCCAACGTAGCCTGTACTCGATTTTTACCCATTTCCATGTGGCGATAAATATTTTCCAATACAACAATTGCATCATCTACTAAAATTCCTATTACCAGCGACAGAGCTAGCAAAGTCATAATATTTAGGCTGTAACCCAATAGATACATTCCTATAAATGACGAAATTATGGATAATGGAATAGCAACCATCACGATAAAAGCATTACGCAAACCGTGTAAAAATACCATCATAACCAAAGCTACCAGTATGACCGCAAATACCAAGTCGTGCATTACAGAATCAGCCGCTTTTTCAGTAAAATCAGAAGAATTAAAAGCTACATTAAATTGAAGCTTGTCAGCTTGATGCTCTTTTTCTATTTCGGCAATTTTATCTGTAACGGTTTGACACACTTCTACGGCATTAGCATCGGTTTGTTTCCGAATATTGATACCAATGGAGTTGATTCCATTGATTCGATTCAGTACAGTACTTTCTTTTTCCACATCCAATACTTCGGCAACATCCTTCAACAATACTTTAGTTCCGTTTTCGTCAGAACTTACTACCACATTTTGTATATCGCCAATGTTTTTGAATTTTCCAGATAATCGTATGCTTATTTCGGATTCTTTATTTTTTACTTTGCCAGCGGGAACATCCATGTTGGATGTTTGAATTGCTTGTAAAACTTGTTCGGAAGTTAAATTGTGATATTTGAGTTTGTCCGGATTTAAACTGACTTTTATCTCTCGTTCATTTCCACCTGACAACGATACTTCGGCTACCCCATTAATCCTCGACAGTTCCGGTTGAATAGTATGTTTGAGTAAATCATAAAATTCGGTGGATGATAGGTCTGCTGTAACACCTATCTTCATAACCGGTAAATCACCTACGGCAATTTTTGAAATAACAGGTTCAAAGATTCCTTTGGGAAGCGTGTTTCGTGAGGCATTAATCCGTCGTTGTGCATCCTGAATGGCATTATCGATATTTGCCGACATTTTCATACTTACCCCGACTACAGCCATCCCTTCATAGGAGGTGGATTGGATGTGATCAATATTCTCGATGGAGGAAATTATTTCTTCCATTTTTTTGGTAAGGTCGTTTTCTACTTCAGAAGGAGAAGCTCCTGGGTAATTGACTGTTACAATAAATGCAGGAGACGTCATTGGAGGCATTAGTTCGTATTTCAGGTTTTTATATCCCGCAAAACCCAGAAATAACAGAACTGTAAATATGACCACAACCAGTGTCGGCCTGTTTACTGATATTTTAGCTATATTCATGATTATTGGTATGTTATTTAATTACTTTTACTTTCGTGCCGTTCGACAGATTAATTTGGCCGGAAACAACGATAACATCGCCTTCCATTAAACCGCTTCTAACGGATACCTCGTTTTCGTTGAGTGAGGCTACCGATATTTTTCGAATAACCGCTGAATCACCTTTTACTATATACACTTCAGCATCTTGAATACTTCCCGGAATAGCTACACGAGGAATTACAAGGGCTTTTGAATTTTCTTCTCCTGCGAATGATACTTTGCCAAACATGCCAGGCTTAATCTGATTATCTATCGTATTATCTACTGAAATTTCTACTTCATATTGTTTTGATAGTCCGGCTTTCTCATTTATCGAATACACAGTTCCATTAATAGATTTATCGGGGAAAGCATCTGCTGTTATATTGACTTTTTGACCTTTTTTCAAGTTTCCGACTAGTTCAGCAGTTACCTTTACAACTAATCGTAAACGTGTCATGGCACTCAAATCAAAAACGACACTCCCTTGTGTAAGAAAACCTCCTTTTTCGATATAACGTTTAGTAATGGTACCATCAAAGGGTGCTTTTATATAAGAATTGTCGTATTGATTTTGCAAGCTTGCCAATGTTGCCTGAGCGTCAATAACTGCTTGTTTGGATTGTTCTACTTGTTGTTCGGTAGCTCCGTCGGTCTTTACTAAAGTTATATTACGTTGTAAATCTTTTTCAAGTTTCTGAAGGTTGGCTTTGGCTTGTTGAAGTTGAATAGATATAACAGAATGGTCTAGCACGGCGAGTACTTGCCCTGAGTGAACCCTGCTGCCTACTTCGGCATTTACGTTAATCACTTTGGCGGAAATCTCCGACGAGACAGACACTTCTTTTTCGGATGAGAAAGTGCCGTCGGCAGAAAAACTGCTGTTGGTCGATTTAGTGCCCACTGTTTCGGTTATCACAGGGACAACATTTGAGGATTCGGACACTAATTTTTGTTCGCTGTCAAAGCTGTTCTTGTTCGCAACAAGTCGCACAATTACTATTATTGAAATCACGGCAATAATAGAGATAACTTTAATGTTTTTTTTGAGTTTCATGACTAACTATTTTTGATTGTTACTTAACTAATTCTCCATTCAATTTTACTAATTCCAATTCTGCATTTTTCAGTTGTAAAAGTGCTTCTACATAAGATAAACGAGCCTCTGTAAGTGAGTTTTCAGCCAGTATCAAATCAGACAAAAGAAGTGTTTGTTGTTTGTATTGCTGTAGGCTGATGGTGTAATTATCTTCTGCCACCTTGATATTCTCGCGTTGGCGATCTATTGTTTTCAAACTGTTGTTGTATTCTTCCAGGGCATTTGCATAATCTATCCACAAACCGTTAAGTGTATTCTTTCTTGTATTTTGCAGTTGAGTTATTTCCGATTTATATTGCCTCATTTTATTCTGTTTTTCAAATCCATCAAAAATGGGTACGTTCAGACTCAGCCCTACAAATCCAACTTTGAAGAACTTATCTTTGCCTTCGAAATAATTGAATTTATTTTGTTGCCCCTGATAATAGAACTGCCCGGAAGCAGACAATTCCGGTAAATACATTCGACTGACAGATTTTTTATTGAGTTGAGCAACTTCTATTTGACCATCAATCAGCATTATGTCGGTGCGGTTGATTAAATTAGGTTGCGTATAATTTTGAATGTTACGAGTGGCTAACGAATCGGTCAATTCCAATTGACAATCTTTATTCAATCCTACAATAAATTTGAGCATATTACACTGCTGTGCTTTCAGTTTTTGTAAGTTGTCAAGTTGGGTTTGTAGGTTATTTTTCGTCACCGTCAATTTAGAATAATCTATCTTTCTTACAATTCCATTTTTATTTTGGTTATCAAGGATTTCCAATAAATGATTGGTGTTTTCCATATTCTTATTCAGATACATAATCTGGGTACTGGTAGACAGGCACAGATAATAGACTTGGTGAACCTGATAGAGAATTTCTTCTTTTTTCTGCTCCAATGTCAGTTTACTCATGTTTTGTACACTTTTGGCAAGTTTGATGGCACTTAGGTTGCTAAAATTTACCAACGACACAGAAGCTTTAAGACCACTACTCCAATCGAATTTTGTTCCTATTTCCATTGGGATTTCTCCAGTTTGTCCAAACATTTCGCCCGGCATCATCATTTTAGGAATTGCGTAATAGTAATTAAAATCGCTATATCCATTCAGTGTCGGGTAAAGTTTACTCTTTGCTTCTAATTCTTGAAAATGGTTTTTCTGGATCTCGATACGAGCATTAATAATCTGCAAATTGCTATCGACAGCTAAATGGCAAGCGCGATCCATTGATAATTGAACCGGTACGTTTTTTTGCGCAGCCAAATGTAGGGGTAGTCCAATTAGAAGACTGAAAGCGAGTACTTTTTTAATCTTTTTCATATGTAAATAATTTTAAAAATGACACATAGAGGGCTAATTCCGCTATAAAGGGGACTTGTATTTATTTGAAAACCAGCGTTGTTGATATTCTAAAGAATCAGACAGTGACAGTTTTTGGATTGAGATTTATAAACATTAATAATGCTCCCATAGCGATAGCTGCTGCAATGATATAAAGGGCTGCCGGACTATATACATAAATGGCAGCAGCTCCAAGCGGAATAATGACTCGATAAACCGACTGGAGTGATTGATTTACTCCTTGTAATTTTCCTTGCTGACTCTCGTCTACCGACTTTGACAAGTTACTATTGAATGAAGGTTCGAAAAGACCTTCTCCAAGCGTAATAAAAGTTACAGCTATAAAAATTATGTAACTGCTGGGGAAATAAGCACTCAAGAATATAAGCCCTAATCCGAAGGAAACTCCTAAAAGCCCAAAAATACCGATAGAACGTTCATTGAACTTTTTCAGCATGAAAGGTAACAAAATGGTTCGCGATAGTATGTCGCATATACCAATCAAAGTAAGAATACTTCCAATCAAAGCAGGTCCCCAATGAAAAATATCTTTGAGATAGATATTGACATTATTTTGATAAATACCCATTCCGATTGCGAAAAATGCCCCCAGAATTAATAGATTTTTTGATTCTTTCAATGAAAATATATCCTTGAAATGGGTTACTGTATTCATATTTTTAAATGAGATATGTTTCAACCGTTTCTCAATAGAAAGCGACTCGGGAAGAAAAGCAAGGATTGATAATGCCGAGACAAGAATTAATGCGGCTGTTATAAAAAATGGCAATGAGATCGAAACCGCACCTAACCATCCACCCAGCGCAGGTCCTACAATAAACCCGATACCTGTTGCTCCTCCAATATATCCAAACCATTTCGTGCGCTCTTCAGGCCTTGTTACATCCGATATATACGCAAAAAGAGTGCTTATGTTTCCGGCAGTCAATCCATCGATAATGCGACCAAGAAACAGTATCCACAACGATCCGCCAATTCCGAACAGAAGATAACCTGCCATCGAGCCTATGAGGCTGATAAATAAAATTCTCTTTCGTCCGTAGCGATCACTTAAGGTGCCGAATACCGGAGCTGCTAAAAATGTACAAGCCGCAAAAACGGACATTAAGGCACTCATTCCCACCACAACCTGCGACTCGGGAAGATATTTTCCCACTAAAAATGGCAATAAAGGAAATACAATGGTCATACCCACCGAGTTCAGGAATACAATGGCTATCACTATGCCCAACGCCCTGTTTTTTGATTTTTCTAACTGCATAATTTTTTTGTCTTGATAATAATTTTGTGTTCTACTATTGAAGACAATCAAGTACAGGAAATATTTTATCGATTTGAATTTATTTTTCAAAAAAGATAAAAAAACAGAAAGGCTATCCTCTTTCAGAATAGCCTTTACCTTAAGATAGCCTTTATTTGCTCACGAATAAACGATGGCATCGTATAATTCAGATAGTTTTTTTCGAAGATGCAAGACAGCATAATGTTTTCGCGACAACAACGTATTCACAGATATTCCTGTTGTTTGAGATATCTCCTTTACTGGAATTCCATCCAATTCTGTCAACTCAAAAACTTCACGTTGCTCTATTGGAAGTTCCGAAAGTGCAATTTCAAGTTCTTTCCACACAAGTAACTTGAGGTATTCCATCTCGGGAGAGGGCGAGGTTTCATTATTGAACAATACTTTGGAAAAGTCTTTTAGTATATTGTCTTCTCCTGCTTCATCGTTCTGATAAAATGGAAGCTCTTCTTCCGTTTTCTTTTTTCCACGATTAATTATTGTGTTGCGAGCTACTTTATAAAGCCATGCAGATACGTGCTCTATTGGGCTAAAAGTATTTTCAACCGTTTTAATCAGCTGGTAAAAGACATCTTGAAGAATATCTTCAGCATCCATTTTATTGTCAACATGTTTATTGACAAACGATTTCAATTGGGGTTGATATTCCTTAATTAGGCTTCCGACATCTTTTTGGTTGCTTTTATTGATTGTCGGTTTCGCTTTTTTCATCTCTTTCTGTTCGTTCCGTTTTTTTGCCAAAGAAATCTCTTCTGTCAAATGGACCTTCATGGAAGAATTCTCTTCTTTTATTGATAAAATCTTCACGTTCTTTATCCGACATCTTCATCCATTTTTCATGGATAGGATTATCCCGAAAATCGTCAATATGTCTATCATGCGGTTTTCCTCCACCCCAAGAAGAACTGAATAGTATCCGAGAAAGAATTAGCAAACCTGCGGCTTGCCAGAAGTTAATCATATTCAATCCAAAGATTTCAGGCATTAAAAGGTTCCAAAGCAGCATGACAACGGCACTAAACCCTGTCATAACAATAATTCCCAATAGAGACATTCTCAATCTATCTGATTTAAAAAATCTTTTTTCTTTCATGATGTAATAATTTAATTTTTGAGTTTGAATAATTAATATGCAAATATAGAACAAACCAACCTATTTAATATCGGTCAGTTTGTTCTCCTCTTGTTTATTTTACAGCATCAAAACCTGAAACCGCATTGCATAAAATTTAAAGATCTCCCACGAAAAGCATGTTCTGCCCATTGGTTGCGTTTCGTCACGAAAGCTTTCTTCTCTTCGGCTGATAAGGTTTGCCATTCTTCGCAGCGTTTGTCCATCTCTTCCATCGTGATTTTGCCCCCTCTGGTAGATGAATCACTATTTTCAGCAAAAAGTTCATTCATTCGATTGATGCGCTCTTCCACAGCAACTTTCTTTTCTTCGTCTGTCATTTTCGACCATTGAGCACGAATATCTTCATGTCCAAAACCAAAGGGTGTTCTTCCAAAGAATCCGCCCATACCCCAATTATTTGTTTCCATTATTCAATTTGTTTTTTTAGTGATAATTCTGTTATTGAGATTGCTCTCTATTAATGAAGACAACTAAAGTCTGGAAATATTTTAAAAGAACGATATTATTTGCGTTAAAATATTAATGCAGGAATTTCACATCCGCAATCATCCCGTCGACTTCTTTATTTTTAGATGATTTTCATTTTCGAACTTTTCTCTCAAAGCTTTCATGTCATCACTTACTTTCAAATCAAGAATCTTGGCATAATGCTGGGTTGTCTTGATATTTTTATGTCCTAACATTTTAGAAACGCTTTCGATCGGGACACCGTTTGAAAGCGTGACGGTGGTGGCAAAAGTATGCCGGGCAATATGGAAAGTAAGTTCTTTATTAATCTCACAAACATCTGCAATTCCTTTGAATCGGTTTATATTTTAGACTGATAATAAACTAATAGTATACTATTTGGTGTAAATGCGAACTGATATTTGTTTTAATAAAATCTTTAATCTATTTTTGTAGTTCAATTTAAAGACTCATTATATACCATGAGTATAGAACAAGGAAACAAATTAAACCAACTACTACAAAATTGGCAACCTGGGGGACTTTTCTTCTCTAGTTGGTTGAATAAAAACGGGTACTCTAACCAGTTAATACATAAATATCGCCAGTCCGGATGGTTTTCAACACTATCGAAAGGGGTTTTATACCGAACGGGCGATAAACTTTCAGCTTATGCTGCGTTGTCAGGACTAAAAACTCAATTGAATAAAAGCTTTTATGTTGGTGCTCATTCTGCCTTAGAGCTATTTGGATTCAATCATTATGTTCCTATGGGGAAACCCATTTTAATGGTTGGACATTCAAAAG
>Ga0302288_1002284_pt1 | contig 11403 bp, 5 predicted proteins | sample III_Fen_N1_1_FD_194549 | JGI IMG/M metagenome (GOLD analysis project Ga0302288, IMG submission 194549) | Peat permafrost microbial communities from Stordalen Mire near Abisko, Sweden - III_Fen_N1_1 | ecosystem: Environmental > Terrestrial > Soil > Wetlands > Permafrost | place: Sweden: Abisko...
AACAGTTAACTTGTGTTGGTTTCAAACGTGTAACTTTGAATCAAGAATAAGATTCAACTTTACTGATTGATATAAAATTTAAAAACCTCTTGAAGTTATTCAAGAGGTTTTTTTGTGCAATAGATTGAAGATTTGTTGAGGGAATGTGTGGTATGAATTGAGTGTAATAATTGCATGTGAAATGTAGAAAAACAGTTGTATTACAAACAGATCGGTTACTTGTTTCGACCTTGGGTCGGTGCGCTGCACCTTTGTAACTTTCGTTAATGAGACACTACAAATGGTTCGGGACGCTGTCCCTCAATTTAAGGTGCAGCGCACCGAACCATTTGTTCTATTTGACAGCGGATGTAGGTTACATATTCTCGAACTCATCCGATATTACTCTTTCTTTTCCTTTGACCAAAAATATACGCTTTCAATTGTCAGCATAACACCAATTCCCATCGTGTAGGCAATTATATCCGTCCACAGAAAGCCAAAGCCCAATACTAAACCTCCTAAACGGGTGTTTCTGATAGCATCAATCCATGGGGCGTGATACAGCTGACTTATTTCAATGAGATAGCAAAATAACAAGCTGACTAACGCTATTAGCGACGGTTTCCGGTCTTTTAAAAGCAGTGATGCAAAAAGATAGATCATTACCGCCCACAGCGCATCACCGAGATAGGTATTGATACATTCGGGCAGATAGCAGGATATTTTCTCGACGAAAGTCCCAATCCCATAACTATAGCTACGGAAATGAGATAGACGATTCGATTGCGTGCCGGTTTCACGTTAGTAAATGTTTCGTTTACTATTTGCACCGTCCAAGGTGAATTTCAGGTTACGGTGAGCAAGTTTAAACCCTTTCAGGTTTAGGAAAACCTGTTGCTGGTATTTTTGTGGAATGTCAAAGTAGGAGCGATTGTCTTCCACCACCACGTTTTTAATGTCCGAGAGATTAAGTCCTGCTTCTTCCACTAAGAAATCGGAAACATTGCCCTTCGTAAAACCTTGTCCAAAACCAATATTCATATAAATAGTTACTGGAGCGCTTGGACGTTCGGGTTTGGGCTCGATGTTTAAAGCCGAAAACTGAATCTTAAGTTCCGACTCCAGATTTTTGATTTCGGGAATATCTTCTGTTTTGACCAGACATACTGAATTTCCCGATTTTCCGGCACGCGCTGTTCGCCCGCTTCGGTGGGTGTATTGCTCTGATTTTTCGGGCAAATGATAATGGATAATATAATCCAGATCTTTCACGTCGATACCTCTGGCAGCAATATCTGTAGCTACCAGCAGATTGATTCTACCCTTTTTGAAGCCACGCATTACTTTATCACGCATTTCCTGGTTTAAGTTGCCGTGCAAGGCATCAGCAACTACTTCAAAGCCGGCCAATTGTTTTGCCAGTTTTTTGGCTGCTACTTTTGTTCGACAAAACATGATGCCACGTTGATCGAGTCGTTGCGATAGATATGCTTTTAAATAATCGAGCTTATATCCTTGTTTGTAAATAATATATTGGTGATCAATTTTTTGATTGACAAACTCTTCGGCATTAATCCTGATTTCCACAGCATTCGGACGCAGGTATTCGCGTACCAGTTGTTTTACGTCGTTAGGCATGGTAGCAGTAAACAACATGCTGGTAATATCACGCTCGCAGCATTCCAGAATCTGATCGATTTCGGATTTAAAGCCCATGTTGATCATTTCGTCTGCCTCATCAAGTACCAGATACTTCAAATCCTGAAGGCTTAGTGCGTTTCTGTCCAACAAATCGAGCAAACGGCCGGGAGTAGCTACCACCACATGTGTGGCACGTTTTAATTTCTGAATCTGATCTTCGATAGGAGTGCCACCATACACCGCTTCGGCAAATACGCGGGGCATATGTTTGGAGAAAAGAAAGAATTCACGCGCCACCTGTTGCCCGAGCTCGCGCGTTGGAACCAATACCAGTGCTTGTATTTTTGCTAATTTAGGATCGATGGTTTGGAGAATAGGCAAGCAAAAGGCAGCCGTTTTTCCTGTCCCGGTTTGCGCTATGGCTACCAGGTCTTGTCCCGAAGTGAGTATGTGTGGAATGGCCTGAAGTTGAATATCGGTGGGGGTTGTAATTCTGTTTTCCTGAAGTGCCTGAACTATATTATCGTTAATTCCTAAGTCTGTAAAAGTCATGTTTGTTCCAATTTAGTTTAAAATGCTCGTATTGAGGATTTGACTACAAAGGTAAGTGTATTTGTTGTATAAATTCGTATGTGATAAGGTTTAAGTAATGGTTTGAATATAATGTCTCATTTTTCAAAAAGAATGGAACGCGGATTTTACGGATTAAGCGGATAAAAACGGATTGTATTTGATCATGTTTAAAACGGATTTAAGTCATGCAAGCATGACTGATAAGACACTAAGTCACTGGAAATCATTTCGACTTGTCGGAATTTAAATCCGTTTTAAATCCGCCAGATCAGCGTTTATCCGCGTTCTATTCTTCTATTTATTTTAATTTGAATATAGTGTATTATATCTTTCCTAATACCTAAAACAATTTCAATTCATTGCTACTTTCTTCCTTGTCGGTAATTCCGTTGTGAAAGTGGCACACCGCACTCATCGCACAACTGTCGCACTTTGGGTTAGTGGGGCGGCATATCTCGCGACCGAGAAAGGAAATAGCCATTCCGATGTCGTTCCAACGCTCTTGTGGTACGATGGCCATGATCTGTTTCTCTATTTTTTCGGGTTGTGTGCCCGAAGCTATCCCAATTCGTGGGGCAACGCGCACGACGTGTAGGTCGACGATAACGCCTTCGGCAGTGTTCCCCGACTCACGAATGATAACGTTAGCCGATTTACGCCCAATGCCTGGCAGCTTGGTTAGCTCGGCCATAGTGGTGGGGATGTTGTCGTCATTACCTATCTGCTGCGCCAGTTTCACCAACCAGTTGGCTTTGTTGCCAAAATTCCGTACCGTGCTGATGTATTGGTGCAGGTCTTCAACCGTGGCTTGCGCCAGGCTGTTCATCGACGGATAGGCTGCAAAGACCACCGGAGCCAGTTCGTTGATATGCTTATCAGAGTCCTGCGCTGAAAGGATTACCATTACCAACAGTTGATAGCGACTTTTATAATCGAGTGGATGCTTGCGATGATGATATTGAGCCATCAGTGGCTCCAGATGTTCCAACCAGTTTTGTTTCATGATATTTGGCGTTTATTTTTACCTATAACAACTCTTATCAAAATTATGTTGAATGAATGCTAAATTCTTTCAACGAAAAAGCAAGCCGGTGGGCTTGCTTAAAAATAGCTATAGTACTTTATGTTTCTTTTAGTACGACACATTCTGTAGAATATGCCGAACAATGTACGCTGTTTTGTGATAGTATCATTTGATAGTATCAAAGATATGTAATTCTACTGAAACTGTGCAATATCAGCATTCATTTTTTAGATTAAACAGATCAGCAGATTCCAAACTCTTTCAACGAAAAAGCAAGCCTGAAGGCTTGCTTAAAAAACTAGGTTCGGCGAATTCAACGCCGAAGCCTACGCTGAGTAAGGGTTTGTCAAACTGAATAGACAGCTAAAGTTTTTTTATGTTATTATATAGTATTTTTATTAGGAATGTATATATTTGTAGTGTAATAATCTTCATATTTACAGCTATAATCCATGTCTATGTCTGTTATCCATCGTGCTATTAAAGCCATTTTGTACCCCAACCCGATGAAAAATGCCAAAGGTAAGTATTTGGCTCGTACTTTGAAACACAGTACGTACAACATTCGCGGAATTTGTGAGTCGTTGAAAAATAAATCGGGTGCTGTAAATATTGATGCTATGGAGTATCATGTAAAGCTCTTTTTCGAGGAAATGACCGATTTACTCGAAGATGGTAATAAAATCAATACCGGGTATTTTACTGCTCAGGCAAATGTACGGGGTGCTTTCGACTCTAAATCCGATCAGTACGATTCTGAAAGACATAGTTTACAGATTGTGTTTAGTGCAGGGCGCCTTATCCGACAAAGAGCTGCAGAGTTGAAAGCTGAGATTCTGAGAATAGGTTCAAATAATTATGGTATAAGGACAGTAACTGATGTACAAACAAAGTCTGATACCAATAGACTAGTTATGAATAGATTGATGGTTGTCAGTGGTGAAAAGATAAAGATTAGCGGCGATGACCTCACTGTAGGTCTTTACCTCACACATACTGAAAGCAGTACTGAATATCATTTCCCGGCTTCTGCTTTGTATCAAAACAGCAATGCTACTCTAATGCTTATAGTCCCCGAACTGACTTCTGGCAGTTACCAGTTAAAGATAATAACGCAATATGCAGGTAAAGGTACTCCACTAACCCAACCCCGAAGCTGTGTATACGCTAACCTCCTTTATGCCGAATAGCTAATATCAATCGGTTTGACAGGTACCTGTCAAGCTATTTGACTCATCCCTGTCAGTGACTTTGACACGTACCTGTCAAAATGCCTTTGCTTAGGCTACTACTGAACACGATAGTAGGGGAGAAGATGGGACGATATTAGGAGAGTGAGAGATGAAGACGCAGGGTGTTTATTGATACGATGATTCCGGATCATCGTATCAATAAGCTACACCAGTATAAGGTATTCGTGAATTGTTGTATATATGATTCTAAGTTACTTAAGCATTAATGGCTAAGGTGCTGATAATAAAATTATCTAGACCTGTCTATGTGTAAAAATAACGCTATGAAAAATTGGAATTGTGAAAGAGAATGTGTAAGTTTGTGGGGAAATACAGAATCCGTGCTTAAAGTATTATAAAAAGAATAGATGTATAACAATGATAGATAATCCCAATAATATTGATCCACCCGTAACTACGAAGCAACAATTATTACCTTTTGAAAAACTTACATGGGAAAATTTCGAACAATTATGTATGAAATTAGCTCAGGAGATATCCTCTGTAAATAATTGTGAAAGATATGGTAAACAAGGGTCTTCACAAGAAGGTATAGACATATTCATAATTGACGATGATGGGAAATTTGATACTTATCAATGTAAGAAATATGTAGAAATAAAAACAAAAGATATACGTGATATTATAGGAGAATTTAAGAAAGGAGCATTCTTTTCAAAATCAAAAACATTTACAATTTGTACTGCATGTGAATTAAACTCAACTAAACTTCAAGAGGTTTTTAATCAATACAAAATTGAGTTGGCTTCGGATGGAAAAGAACTAATAAAATGGGATAAAATTCAGCTTTCAATCATATTAAAGAAATATCCTCATTTGGTATTTGAATTCTTTGGAGAATATTGGTTGAAAGAATTTATTGGAATTGATCAGTTATCACCGATTTATACCATGACTGATTCTGAGATAATGGAAAAGCTCAGTTTTGCATCATGTGAGTTATCTTTAATCAATAATATTTTTTCGAATCTTCCTCAATCGCATATCAATCGTAAAGAAACAGCAGAACTATATGAATGGACAGTTACACCTCTAAATAAGAAGGAATCCAATATTTGTGTTTTAGTGGGAAATGCAGGTACAGGGAAAACAATAATTCTTCGTGATTTATTTGAGGAACTAAAAGGAAAGGATATTATCAGTCTGGGTCTCAAAGCAGATAAAGTCAGTTTAAACTCAAATAATCTAGGAAAGTATGTTTTTGGTGCTGATGTCGATTTTGATATTGTAATAAAAAAGCTTCTCTCTACAAATCCTTTGATTGTAATTTTAGTCGATCAAATTGATGCACTATCCCAATCATTATCTACTAATAGGACATTAATCAATACTTATACATCTATCATAAATAGGTTATCACAAAACCATAGAATAAGGATCATTATTTCTTGTAGAACCTTTGATTTGAATCGAGATGTAGAATTAAAGCAATATTCAAATAAGAAAATAGTAAAACTTGATCTTTTGACTGAAACTGAAGTAGGAATAGTTTTATTCCAACTTTCAAAACTTAACTTAGATCATTTTCCTAAAGCTTTGGTTGAATTATTGAAAACTCCTTTACATCTTGATCTTTTTTCCCGTATTTATAGTAATACCATTTCTTTAAATGAAATTAAAACCAGTAGTGATTTATATCGAGAGTTATGGACTATCAAAATCAAGGATGTAGAATTAAAGACTAATTTGATAAATTACAGGTCTCTTAAAGATGTATTATATAAGGTGGCTGAACTTATTTATAAAAATCAGGGTAATCTATCAGTTTCATCTATTTATTTTGAAGAGTATTGTAAAGAACTAGAATATCTTAAAACAGAGTCGTTAATTGTAGAATCTAAGAAATCAGAATCAATTCAATTTTTTCATCAGTCATTCTATGATTATACATTTTCGAGATTCTTTGTTGAAAAAGAAGGGGGAGATATTTATAAATTCTTATTATCTCAACATCAAGGTTTATTTATAAGGTCTTTAGTAAAGCAAATAATAATTTATTTGAGATCAGTTGATCAGCAAGCATACATCCAACAATTAAATCAGATTTTGTTTTCAGATAAAATTAGGTATCACCTAAAACTATTAATCATTGAATTGTTGGCTTTCGAAGATAATCCAACGAATCAAGAGTTTTCTATACTTAGGAAATTGACTGAACAAAGTGTTGATCTTGCTATTACTTTTTATAGTTCTTTTCCTTCATATGGTTGGTTTCAAATAATCAATGTTAATAATAGAAGTTTTGTAATTAAATCATTGAATGTAGATAATGAACTCCTAAAAGAGTCAATCGGTCGATTTATTGTTTATACTGACGACTTTGATAATGTATATAATACATTGATTTATATCAATGATAAGAACTTCATGAATATACACATCCGATGGATGTTGTATCGTTGTAATGATTTCTCTGATTTAAAGGTTCAGAATATCTATGATGAATTAAACAAGTCATTTATCCAATCAGATAGAGACAGATATCACATATTTACCAAAGCTTTAGAGACGGCTCCAGATTTTGTTATAACTAATCTTTCAGAGTTGTTTCAAACCAATATATTTCCAGAGTGGAAACGCAAAAGAAATAGAGAATTAGGTCATGATAGCGATGAAAGAGAGTTCTTCCGGGTTTGTGAAGAACTTTATAAAAAACATCCTATAAAGTCGTATGGATTATTTAAAGAAGTTGTTCTTTCATTGGCTACAAATTCTATTTATGATTCTCATTGGGATTATAATGTTTTGAAGATTGATTATGCTTTTATGGATTATGATCCAGAATCTTATGATCATCATAAACTTATTGAGTGGATTGTAAGTACTCTTAATCTTATTGCAAATGATAATTTTGAACTTTCGAAAGAGGAGTTAAACTTTTATTTATCTTCAGAATTATTGATTTGTAGAATTATCGCCTTAAGATTTCTTTCAGATAATAGCCCTTTATTTAAAGACACAATATTGAAAACGTTAATAGATAACGGGTTTGTTGAAGATTGCTTTTATGATAGAGATTTAGAATATTGGTATCGTAAATTGTTATCGACTACATACTCTCTGTATAGCAATGAAGATCAAAACTGTATAAACAGTTTTGTGTTGAACTTTAATCATCCAAAAGATAAATATCCTGATAATCGACACAAGATAGCATTTAAATATCCATTATATTTATATATTGGACATACTCAGTGGCAAATAATAAGCTCTATTCCTGCAAATGAAGTGATAAAAAATAAAGATTTATCGAAGAGACTTAATGAGTTAAATAGAAGATATCCCGGTTGGGACTCAAAAAATGAATTACCAGATCGTAGAATAAGAATGGCTCAAGTATGTGGAGGCATTGTTTCAAAAGAAAAGTACAAGAAATTCACTCTTAGCAATTGGTACAATTCTTTCATAGAGTTTAATGAAGATAAACATTATGAAAATCACACATATTTAAATTTAGATGAGCATGGAAATGCTTTTAAAGAAGTTGTAAGTGAACGTGTAGAACATTATCATATATTTATAGAGGAAATAATAAATGATCCTAAAATACATCTTAGATATAAAATAAAAGGTTTAGAAGGGCTTTGCGTAGGTAAATTCTCAATTGAAAAAATAAGAGATCTATATCAGATTCTTTTGGAACAAGGTGTTTACAAGGAAGATATTCATCGATCATATATTTATTCATTTATACGGTTTGGCGAAAATTTTATAGACAATTCATTTGTCGATAGTAGGTTGATTGAGTTCTGGGAGGAAATTGCTCTTTCTGCATTTGAAAAACGAGAAGTTCATTACTATTCAGGAAGTCAGGAAATAAAAAATGATGAACTTTTCACACAAGGGTATGGAACACCTAATGCAGAAGCATTAACTTTAATAGTTGGATTGTCATATTTGGATAATTGTGTAGAAGATGTATTTCAATACCTTTTGGATATTTGTGATAAGCTACCAATTCAATTAAAACTTGTTGTATTATCAGAACTAAAACAAGAATCACAATTTACCGATGAACAGCTATTAGAATTGTTTTTGATATATGCAGAAGTATCAACTCCGGAAATTTATCATGTTGCAGCAACGTTACTAAACTTTTTGTTTTTTCGGTTTTTTGAGCAGTTAATTCCTTTTATTCAGAATACTATAAAATTAGAACAATCAGCTAAATATCTATCAAGATACTTGTTGTACTGTTGGTTTTACGGATATGATATGGGTAAAGATTTATTATTGACTTTGCATCAAGAGCAACCGACATGTATTTCAGAGACCATATTAGAAGCATGTAAGTATTATGAGCAGATTGAATATAGATTGAAGTGCCATTATATATTGGATTTATATGTGAATAATGTTGATAAAGATATAAGGAATGCATTTTCATCAGGATTTTTTTCCTTTCAGGCAACCTGCTTTAATGAGTTGAGACCGATTATTAATGAATATGTGAATTATATTGATGAAGATCGATTACATAGTTTGTATTACTACTTATTTAAAGTTGTGAATGATTACTATAAGGAATGTATAGAAATTCAGCATGTAATATACGATAAGAAAACTTTTAAGTATGACTCAGAATTAAAAGAACCTGTTGAACTATTTATATTGTGCTATAATAAAGAAAGGGAGTTTAATCTGCAAAATGAACGTGTAGAATATACAATGGATGTGTTTGATAAATTACTCATTAATTCAAATTTCAAAGTTCAGATTGATCAAATTATGAAGGATGTTGATAATAAATAAGCAATATATTAGCACACTTCATATCTACCGAATTATTTTCCTCTTTCAATATAGTTGGTATGGAGCAAGTGGTGCGATTTTTCTCCCAACGGTTCTATCAGAAAATCGTTATAGAGCGTTAGTATTTCGGGGTTTTCGTGCGATTTGCGGATGCCTTTGTGGGCATCTTCGTAGTAAATAGATTCTGCACGTTTTTTACGTATCTCGTAATTGGTGGGTATGGGCTGTCCGCCACCGCCCAGGCAACCGCCGGGGCAGGTCATCACTTCTATAAAGGTGTAGGGCGACGTACCGTTTTCAATCTGCTCGAGTAAGATAGCAGCATTTTTCAGCGTATGCGCTACTGCCACTTTAATTTTAGTTCCGTCCAAATCGACTTCTGCTTCCTTGATGCCGGTGAGTCCGCGCACAGCTGTAAAGTTGATGTTCGCCAGGGTTTTTCCGGTAAATACTTCGTAGGCGGTACGCAAGGCAGCCTCCATAACACCTCCGGTAGCCCCAAAGATGACGGCCGCACCGGTTGATTCGCCCAGCGGATTGTCGAATTGCTCTTCGGGCAAATGTGTGAAATCAATGCCGGTTTCTTTGAACATGCGCGCCAGCTCGCGGGTGGTAAGCACGGCGTCTACATCGTAAAAGTGTTCCTGGTCGGTCATCGTCACTTTTTCTTTCCAATACTGAAAAGCGCCATCCATCCCGGGTCGGCGGGCTTCGAATTTCTTGGCGGTGCATGGCATCACGGATACTACCACTATATTGCGGGGGTCGATACCTGCTTTTTCGGCATAATAGGTCTTGGCAATGGCGCCAAACATTTGTTGCGGCGATTTGCAACTGGATAAATGCGCGAGTGACTTCGGATAAAAATGTTCGATATACTTAATCCAACCCGGCGAGCAGGAAGTAATCATGGGTAAAACGCCACCGGTTTTAATCCGATCTATCAGTTCGTTTCCTTCTTCAATAATGGTGAGGTCGGCAGCAAAGTTGGTATCGAAGACTTTCGAGAACCCCAACCGGCGCAGACCGGCAACCATTTTTCCGGTTACGAGGCTGCCATCGGGCATGCCCATGGCTTCGCCAATAGCGACCCTTACGGCGGGAGCGGTTTGTACCAATACTACTTTATCAGGATGGTGCAAGGCTTCCCATACTTCGCTCACGGCACTTTTTTCGGTAATGGCACCGGTAGGACAAACCAGCGCGCACTGTCCGCAGTTGGTACAGGCCACTATGCCCATGCCTAAATCGAGAAAAGTGGATATCTTGCTTTTCAGTCCACGACCGGAAAAGTCAATGGCTTTTACTCCCTGCACCTCGCTGCACACAGCCACGCAGCGACCGCACAAGATGCATTTCTCAGGGTCGCGCACCAGCGAAAGCGATGTTTCATCTTTCGGGCGGATTTCCCGTTGCGTTCTCACAAAGCGCTGGCAGGTAACACCCAGGTCAAACGTAATCTCTTGCAATTCGCAGTTCTGATTCCGGTCGCACTGCAAGCAATCCTGCGGATGATTGGCCAGCAGCAGTTCCACATTTACCCGTCGGGCTTCCATCACGCGTTGACTGTTGGTGGTGATTTCCATGTTCTCGGTTACCAATGTGATACACGAACGCAACAAGGATTTGGCAGCTTTCACCTCTACCACACAAACCCCGCAGGACGCATTGTGCGAAATATCTTTCAGGTAGCACAGTGATGGTACATTGATACCAACAGAATTACAGGCTTCCATAATGGTTATCCCTTCCGGTACCTGTACGGACTGATTGTTTATTGTGATTTTCATAATGGTGAAGCCCCCTAAATCCCCCGAAGGGGGACTTTAAGAGTTGGCTATTTAAGAGTTATTATTCATTCTAAAAGAAAATGGTTTTTAACTAAATTGTCTTTAAGTCCCCCTTCGGGGGATTTAGGGGGCTTTTAGCACCTCACATCACACCTCAAGCACCTTTCTACTTCATTGCGGGCTTGTTCGCCGGTGAAGCCGACTTCCACTTCCTGGAAATTACCGATACGTTCTTTCACCGAAAGTTTGCCGGATTTATTCTTATGACTTACTTTCGGATGTAATGGTATCTGATGCTTGTATTGAAATTCGCGGAACAAGAGATGGAACCGTTTTTCTTTCATCAACGCTAAATCGATGGCTGCAGCTGCTTTTTTTGCCATGCCCA
>Ga0302288_1002289_pt1 | contig 11394 bp, 5 predicted proteins | sample III_Fen_N1_1_FD_194549 | JGI IMG/M metagenome (GOLD analysis project Ga0302288, IMG submission 194549) | Peat permafrost microbial communities from Stordalen Mire near Abisko, Sweden - III_Fen_N1_1 | ecosystem: Environmental > Terrestrial > Soil > Wetlands > Permafrost | place: Sweden: Abisko...
TATTGCTCCTTTTTGGAGTAGGCTTAGTTTCTGCACAGCAGAATCTTTCTGTTTCGGGGGTTGTAACTGATGCAGGTGATGGAAGTCCACTAGTTGGCGTTTCTGTGCTTGTAAAAGGATCGACAGTAGGAACAATTACAGACATGAACGGTAAATACACAGTAAAAGCTGTTCAAGGTGCAACACTCGTTTTCTCATACATTGGTATGGAGAAACAACAAGCTGTTGTAAAAACAAATGTGGTTAATGTAGTTCTCGGATCTGATTCTAAGATGTTGAACGAAGTGGTTGCAATCGGTTACGGAACCATGAAAAAGAAACTGGTTACCGGTGCTACAGTTCAGGTAGCTGGTGACAAATTGCAAAAACAAAGTACTACCAGTGCGTTTACTGCATTACAAAGTCAGACTCCGGGTGTAAATATTACACAAAGCTCCGGACAACCCGGTGAGGGCTTTAAAGTAAATATTCGCGGTATTGGAACTGTTAAGGATTCTAAACCTCTTTATATTATTGATGGTGTTGCCGGAGGTGACTTAAATAACTTGAATAATTCCGACATTGAATCTATTGATGTTTTGAAAGATGGAGCATCTGCAGCCATTTACGGTGCACGTGCAGCTAATGGTGTTATCTTAGTTACCACTAAGCAAGGAAAGTCTGGAAAAATGCAATTAAGTTATGATGGTTATGTGGGTATACAAAATGTGTATAAACAACCTGATTTGCTGAATGCTCAGCAGTACATGAATGTGCAAGACCAAATTAACTTTAATGAAGGGTTACCACTTAATGATTGGAAGACAATTTTAGGCTCAAATTACGACGCCGTTAAGAATGGAACATGGAAGGGGACAAATTGGTTAGACCTTGTTCGTAATCAAAATGCTCCAACTCAAAATCATTCGATCAATATTGCAGGAGGAAACGAAATTTCGAAATTTTCAATGGGACTTTCAAATACTTCTCAAGAGGGTATTTATGGTAGCCCGGTTCAGTCAAAATATAACCGCACCACGGTTCGACTCAACTCGGATCATGTGCTTCTAAAGAATAAATCATTTGACGTAGTGAAATTTGGTGAAACGTTGAATTATAATTATTCAGAAAAAAGCGGTATTGCTATTGGAAATCAATATACGAATGACCTTTCTAATATGTTAAGAGCTATGCCTATTATGCCGGTAACTGATACGGCAGGTAGCTACTATGCTAATATTGGCACAGGATTGACAAGTTTTGAACCTCTAATGTCGAACCCTATTGCTGATATGGTAAATCAACACGGTAGTAATCTTTCAAAGAACTATAACCTGAATGCTTCAGCTAATATCCAAATTCAACCGATTAAAAATTTAATTTTCAAATCGCAATTCGGATATAAAATGAGCGCTAGTTCATACCGTTCATTCACGCCTACCTATAAACTCTCAACTTCAGATCAAAGTTTAGTATCTAAAGTCACTCAAAATGCTGGTTCAGGTTGGAGCTATACCTTGGAGAATACATTGAATTATAAATACATTCTTGGCGAACATCATTTTGATGCTTTGATTGGTCAATCAATTGAAAAATGGGGTATGGGTGAAAATTTGATGGTTAATAACACTAATATGTTGTTTAATGATTTTTCACATGCATACGCACAGACTTCTCAAGATGCTGGTTCTTCGACTACTGTTCGGTTTCCAGATAGTTACGGTAATGGTCCTTGGGGTCAAGGAGGTTTAGCTTCATTCTTTGGTCGTGTAAACTATGACTATAAAGAAACGTATATGGCTTCCCTTGTTATGCGTGCAGATGGTTCTTCTAACTTTGCAAAAGGTAAACGTTGGGGATATTTCCCATCAGTATCGGCAGGTTGGGTTATTTCAAACGAGGCCTTTATGGAATCAACCAAAGATTGGATGGATTTCTTGAAACTACGCGGTAGTTGGGGTCAAAACGGTAACTGTAATATAGATAATTTCCAATATTTAGCTACTGTTTCATTTGATGCTACAGCTGCTTACTCATTTGGGAATGCTAAAGATTCTCAAACTACAGGAGGATACGCAGACATTAATCCCAATCCGGATGTGAAATGGGAGACATCTGAGCAAACTGACTTTGGACTAGATGCTCGTTTCTTTAATTCTCGCTTAAGCTTGGCCTTCGATTATTATAATAAAGCTACAAAAAATTGGTTAGTTCGTGCGCCTGCATTGGCAACTAATGGAACAACAATTGCAGCATTTAGAAACGGTGGTGATATTGTAAACAAAGGATTTGAGGTTGCTTTAGGTTGGAATGACCATATTGGTAAAGATTTTACTTATGGTGTTAACACAAACGTGTCGTTTAATCACAATGAAGTCACTCGTATTCAAAATACAGAAGGTGTTATTCATGGTCAAATAAATGTTTTGAGTCAGGGAACAGGTGAAATATACCGTGCGCAAGAAGGTTATTCTGTTGGTTATTTCTACGGTTATCATACATCGGGTATTTTTCAAAATCAAGCTGATATTGATTCGTGGAGAGCTGCTGGAAATGGGATACTTCAGTCGAATGTTCAACCAGGTGATGTGAAATTTACTGACGTTAATCACGACAATAAAATCGATGAAAAAGACAAAGGACAAATTGGTGATCCGAACCCGGATTTTACTTTAGGTATTAATCTTAATTTTGGATATAAGGGTTTTGATCTGAATATTGCAGCTCACGGAGCGTTTGGACAACAAATAGCCAGATCGTATCGCAAATTCGGTGATGGTCGTCATGAGAACTATACCAGTGAGGTGTTTGAAGCATGGCACGGTGAAGGAACTTCAAATAAATGGCCACGTTTGACAGCAGGTAGTAACGCTAATTATATGAATCTTTCAGATCTTTATATTGAGAATGGTGACTATTTAAAACTACAAAATGTATCTTTAGGGTATGATTTCAAGAAACTTTTCCCTAAAATGCCGCTTTCACAAGCACGTTTGTATGTTACTGCTCAGAACCTTCTTACTATTACAGGTTACAAAGGTTCAGATCCTGAAATTGGTTCGGATGGTGGTACCGGCGATGCATGGGCTTCCGGAATTGATTTAGGTTTTTATCCAAGTCCAAGAACCTATTTAGTAGGAGTTAATATTAAATTTTAATAGAAGATTTATATGAAAAAAATAATATATTTAGCAGTAACTGCGGCAACTGTCCTGTTTACTGGCTGCGATAGTTTTCTGGATACGGCTAACTTGACTAAAAAAGATACTTCAAGTTACCCCAAAACTGCTGGGGATGCTCAACAGATGGTAGCTGGTGTATATAATAATCTAAGTGTTGTAAATGCAACTCCTGCCGCCTCGTTTCTTATGATCTCAGAGTTAGCATCTGACGACCGTTTCGGTGGAGGTGGTACAAATGATAGAACTTTTCAGGCTGAAGATTTATTGATGACTTCTGCTGCAAATGAGTTTGAACAATTTTGGAAAGACCGTTATGTTGGAATTTTCCGTGCTAATAATGCTATCGAAACTTTAGGTAACTGTACAGGTTATGACAGTGAAAATCAAAAAAATCAATTGATAGGAGAATCTTATTTTCTACGAGCATTCTACTATTATGAATTAGCCTCACAATTTGAAAACGTTCCATTGGTTATCACTTCTGCTTCTGCAAACTATCCACAGGCTACCCCGGATCAAACCTGGGGTCAGGTAATTGCAGATTTGAAAAAGGCTATTGAACTTATGCCGGCAACAAAATTTAGTGCCAGTAATTCAGCTATGGAGGGGCATGCTGACCACTGGGCTGCTGAAGCTCTGTTAAGTCGTGCCTTCTTGTTCTATACCGGTTTCTATAATAAAACAGAAGTAACACTTCCTGATGGGACTAAATTGACTAAAGCTGATGTTGTTAAATGTATTGACGACTGTGTTCAGAACTCAGGTTATACATTGGTTTCAGACTTTCGTAATCTTTGGGCGTATTCTAATAAGTTGACAAAAGAGGATTACAGTTTCACAAAAGGACAGGGATTGAATTGGGTTGAGGATGATAATGGTGTGAACCCGGAATCTATGTTTGCTATTAAATTTTCTAAATTTGCAGCTTGGAGTACAACTATCGGTTATTCTAACGGTTACGCACTTTACACAGGTATGCGTGGTGGTCAAGACCTTGCTAAAACATTCCCATTTGGACAAGGATGGGGTGCTGGACCAGTAAATCCAGGTTTATGGAAAGATTGGACTGCAGCTGAACCTACTGATAAGCGTCGTGCTGCTTCTATCTGTAATATTCCATCTGAAACTCCTCTTTACACCAAAGGTGGTTGGAATGATTATGTTCAGGAAACTGATTTTTATGCAAAGAAATGGTCGCCTATTTCTTCTAAGAAAACTGATGGTACTACCGGGTATTGGGAAACTTTTGAGCAAAGTATGTATGGTTATACTTCAGTCAATTTTCAACTATCAAACATTCACGATCTAGTTCTTATCCGTTTTGCGGATGTATTGTTGATGCAGTCTGAGTTGAAACAAGATGCTACCGGTATGAATTTGGTACGTGCGCGCGCAGGTTTAGCAGCTGTTACTTATTCTGATGCAGCATTGCGCAATGAACGTCGTTGGGAACTCAATTGTGAAGGTATTCGTTGGAATGACATACGTCGTTGGCATATTGCTGAAGCTGCTTTGACAGCTCAAAATAATCAGCCAACATATTATCAAGGAGCTGCAGATGTGAATGCAACAAGCCACAATGGTGGTGGATATGCCGCTCGATATGCCGCTACTCGTGGCTTCTTCCCAATTCCTGAAAATCAAATTGCATTGTCGAACGGAGTTCTTAAACAAAATGCTGGTTGGGGTACAAATGATTCTCAGTATTCAGGTTGGAAATAAATTTTGTAAAACAAACAAATAAAAGATAATGAATATGAAAAAATTATTTTATATAACACTTACATTTATACTTGTAGCTATCTTTGCATCTTGCGATCCAATCGTTGATGTTCAGGGACTAGGAAAGGTGATTACTTCGGCAGATCAGATTACTGCCACAGTCACTCCGGTAATGAATGGTACCTTGAAAACGAATAAAGTGAAAGTTCACTGTACAAGTCCAGTAACTTGTCAATGGAGTGATGGTGTAAAAACTTACGTTAGTAATGATACTGTAATGACATTATTCGTGAAAGGTGACATAAGCTTGAAATTGACTGCTATGTCGGCAGATGGAACAGTGTTGACAAAAAGTTTTACCACTACTGTAGATGAAATGAAATATCCTGTAGAGCCTCAATATGGTTACTTCTGTGGGTCAGGTTCAAAAACATGGACATGGGCTACTGCCGAAAAATGTTTTGGCAATGGTGGAGGTGGTGATACAAAACCAGCATGGTGGACTTTAACCTCTGATGATATTACCGGTCAGTGTTCTGGTAAGAGTTTACCTGCTGATGGTACGGGGGCAACCATGAAGTTTACATTAAATGGATTGTCAATGACAAAAACATCAGTCGGTGGTGCAACTGTAACAGGTAAGTTTTCATTTGATATGGCTGCAGGTAAAGCTGGTTGGTCTATTGGAACACTGACAGTGCTTAATACAAATATTTTATGTGGTTATGACTTTAATGCTACAGGCTTAACACCTTGGACTACGTATAATATTATTTCTTTGGATGCTAATAAGATGGTGTTAGGTGTTCAAGAGCATGCTCCTAACTCAAACTATTGGTATTATGTATTCAAAGCATTGTAGTTGAGAAATATCAGTAATGTTGATTATCTAAAAGAAGGAGGGCATTTCTGCCCACCTTCTTTTTCTTCGTTTAAAGAACTTGTATGACGTATTTAGTAAAGAAGTTTTTGGATTTAAATGTTGTAGCCGAAATTGCGGTGTTTGAACCTGTTGATAAGGTTCATGAGTTTCAAGTGATGGTGCATGTAGATGCCGCAATGATGACTTTTCAAGAGCAGTTAGATGCCCTTCAGGTTTCGTTGCATTCGCTTTTGGCAGATGACGTTTTACGAGATGCTGTTCCTGTTTTTGCGCATTGTTTTATGAGTGATGTGGCCAACCAGCAAGAAGAAGTTTCGCTGATCTTGTCAAAGCAATTGAACTGCACAGTCAGCTGTGTAAAGCAACCGCCACTTGATGGAAGTAAACTGGCACTTTGGTTGCAATTGCAAACCGGTGTGAAAGCAGAAAATGACGGACTGATTTTTTTTGAGCACAATGGTTATCGTCAATATTTCACCACGGCAGATTGTGGAGAGCGTACAACAGAAAAGGGTAATTCTTATTTTCAAACAAAAGAGTTACTGGAAAATTACCAAGAGCAATTAGGCGAACGGGGATGCACGTTGGCTCGTGATTGTGTCCGCACCTGGTTTTTCGTCCGTGATGTTGATCTGAATTATCAGGGTGTGGTGGATGCGCGTAGAGAAAACTTTGAGCTAAATGGTTTGACAAATAAGACTCATTACATTGCAAGTACAGGTATCGAGGGTTGTGTTTCTAACCCGAATGTAAAAGTTATCTTGAATACACATCTGATAAAAGGGTTAGATGATGGGCAGATACAATTTCTGTATGCCAAGGAAAACTTAAACCCAACTTATGAATATGGTGTAACCTTTGAACGTGGTGTCTTTATTGATTTTGGGGATAGGCGAAAAGTATATATCAGCGGAACCGCAAGTATCGACAATAAGGGTTTGATTGTTCATCCTGGTGATATTGAGAAGCAGGTTTATCGCATGTGGGAAAATGTGACTGCTTTGCTGGATGAGGCAGATTGTGCGTTTGATGATTTGATGCAGATAATAGTCTACCTACGCGATATGGCTGATTATAAGCTCGTAAATAAGCTGTTTGACCAAAAATTCCCAACCGTACCCAAAGTAATTGTGTTGGCTCCGATTTGCAGGCCCGGTTGGTTGGTCGAAATGGAATGTATTGCTTCGAAAACTTTATGTAACACCCAATACAGAGATTTATAATCCGTTTAAAATTATTCATTTGAATTGATTTTATGAATAATAATTCGTTTCTTTGATGCCGTTTCAATAATCTGTCAGCACTCATTACGAAATAATTCGTAGATATTTTTATTGACAATAATTTCTTAATGCTATCAACAAATCACAATGAATAAAATTACGAAATATCTTGAACGACTATCACCACTTCTGTTCGGCTTAGTGATATTCACATTCTTCGCTTTAAAATATAATTATCATCTTCATTATCAAGAGCAGTTGCAGATGTTTCTCTTTACATCTGATTATTTCTCTAATCTGGCAAGCTGTCCCGGGGGTATTGCCGATTATCTTGGAACTTTCTTTGCTCAATTTTACTATTACTCATGGTTAGGTGCGTTTGTAATATCTGCGATGCTGGTTATCCTTCAACAGCAAATACGTTCACTTTCCGATAGGTTGAAGTCTGGGTCATTATTCTATCTTATGACTTTTATTCCTTCAGTCTTATTTTGGGCATTGCTTTGTGATGAGAATTTCTTACTCACAGCATTGATTGCAGTGATTATTACACTGGGCTTTGTTCAAATTTATACACTGTTGAAGCAATCCCGACTTAGAATCATAGTATTCGTAATTATGTTGACAAGCCTGTATTGGACTGTCGGTGGTGTATTTTGGGTTTTCGGGGTTTTATGTTTGATTGTAGAACTTCTGCATTTCAAACAATTAACTAAAATACAGTGGGGAGTTTTCGTTATTAGTTTTTTGTTAATCGTAGTTGCTTCTCCATTTATTGCTAAAAATTTCCTGCAGTATCCATTATCACGCCTTTGGTGGGGTTTAAGTTATTATCGTTATCCGGTAGTGTCACCTTATTTATTGTTGGTTGTTTGGCTGACTCTTATTTTAATACCAATTATAATCAGGTTTCTACCTTCTGTTGCTTCAAAAACGATATTTATAATTGTAGTATCTACTCAATTGATAGTTCTGTCTACGCTTTCGGGATGGCTTATCCATTCAACTGCTGATTGGAGCAAAGAGGAGATAATGGCCTACGACTATAGTGTTCGCACTCAAAATTGGAATGCTATTATTTCGATGGCAAATCATAAAGATCCCAGCGCACCCTTGTCGGTAGCGTGTTTGAATCTGGCACTAAGTAAAAACGGGACATTAGGTGACTGTATGTTTCGTTATTATCAAAATGGACCTGAGGGATTATTGCCCACTTTTCAGCGCGATTTTACATTGCCATTTATTGCGGGAGAGATGTATTATCATTTAGGATTTTTGAATACTTCGATGCGGTACGCTTTCGAGGCAATGGAAGCCATCCCGGATTATAAGAAAAGTAGTAGGGCTATAAAACGAGTTGCGGAAGTGAACTTGTTGAATGGAGAATATAGAGTTGCAACAAAATATCTTCATCTATTACAGCATACCTTGTTTTACAGCGATTGGGCAGATTCCACGTTGTTGTGTGTTGGAAATAAAAGTAGAATTGACAAGAACAAGGAATGGGCAGCACTACGGAAATATCAACTCACTAAAGATTTTCTTTTTAGTGAAGAAGAGAAAGATCAAATGTTAGGATTAATGGTTACACATTGCCCGACGAACAAAATGGCGTATGACTATTTAATGGCCTATGCATTACTTACAAAAGACTTAAAGCATTTTGTTCAGTATTATCAATTGGGCAAAACATATGGTTATAGAAATACGCCTGCCCATTATCAGGAGGCTCTTATTTTTATATGGGCTAATAAAACTTCCCAGCTAAATAATTCTCCATGGCCAATTGATGAATCAGTAAAGAAGGCTTTCTCTGACTATGCAAAGCTTTATTCGGCTGTTCAGAAGGATGATGCAGTGGCGTTAAATGACTTTACTCAAACGTATTGGTACTATCTTAATTTCAGGAACTAGTAAAAGACAAACAATGAAAAAATATATATATTACATATTATCAGCATTACTGTTATTTACAGGTTGTAAAGAGGCTGTTAAATCACCAACAATTATCAATTCTTTTCCCGTGATTTTTCCCGATTATGTTGGTGTTACCGTGCCGGCTTCAATAGCTCCACTTAATTTTACAATTAAGACTGAAAAATTTGATTTGATTGATGTTGAGGTAACGGGCAAAATAAAAGGTTCGATACACGTACAAGACAAGGAAATAATCCAATTTTCGGAAAATGAATGGCATCAATTGTTGGCAGATAACAAGGGCGAGAAGTTGAATGTAGTGGTGAGCCTGAAGTTAAATGGCATCTGGAAGCAATACAAGTCTTTCTCTATTTCTATCAGTTCGTATCCAATGGATTATGGGTTGGTTTATAGGTTGATTGCGCCTGGTTATGAAGTGTATAGCAAGATGGGCATTTATCAACGGAACTTATCCAATTTTGACCAAAATCCGATCATTGAAAACACATTAATCCCTGGCACTTGCGTCAACTGTCATGCCTTTAATCAAAATAATCCAAACACAATGAGCCTTCATTTGCGTGGAGCACAAGGAGCCACTATGTTGCTAGTGGACGGAAAGATGGAGATGTTGAATACAAAGACGGATAGTACGTTGTCGGCATGTGTTTATCCTTACTGGCATCCTTCGGGCAAATTTATTGCCTATTCGGTAAATAAAACGAAGCAGGCATTTCACGAAGTATGCAATGAGCGCGTTGAAGTTTTCGATGAGGCATCAGATGTTGTTGTTTATAATGTTCTAACCAACCAGTTAAACAGCACAAAGTTATTGAGAACGGCTGACTTGGAAACTTTTCCGGTGTTTTCTCCCGATGGTAAAACCTTGTATTTCTGTTCTTCAAAGAAGCATGATATTCAAACAGGCTATAAGAACATCAAATATAGTTTGTGTAAGATAGATTTTAATCCGGTAACCGGTGCGTTCGGGAGTAAGGTTGATACCTTGGTTTCTGCAGCTCGAACGGGTAAGAGTGTATCTTTTCCGAGACCGTCCTTTGATGGTAAATTTCTGATGTTCACCTTGTCTGATTATGGGAATTTTTCTATTTGGCATCGGGAGGCAGATTTATATTTATTGACGTTGAAAAATGGAACTTTCAGAGCAATAAACGAAGTAAATAGCAATGAAACTGAGAGTTTCCATGATTGGAGCAGTAACTCGCATTGGTTTGTATTTAGTAGTCGTCGTGGTGATGGGCTCTATACCAGACCTTATTTTGCTTCGATTGATGAAAATGGAAAAGCGACAAAACCCTTTATGCTTCCCCAAAAGGACCCCCGTTTTTACGATAACTCATTAAATTCATTCAATGTTCCCGAATTTGTGACCTCAAAAGTTAAGGTTGATGCAGCCGAATTTGAATCAATGGCATTAATGAAAGACCGAAAAAAAGTGACATTTAAATAGAAAATTTGCATGATATTAATTAACGAAAACAGTTCTGCTATCATATCAGGACTGTTTTTTTTATGAATAACTTTTCATAATACTCCACCCTTGTTTCCTTTTATTGTATTCCTGAAAAAAAATAGTAGATGATTTAGACTTTCGAAGTTGATTTTGATTATTAAGTATTAGTTTGGGCTAAAATAATATGGTTTTTGCTGATTTTAATGATATAATTTTGTAATACAAAGAGTTTTAAGGATGCTGAATAAATAGTGAAGATTACATTCGACTCTTTCTAACACAAATAATTAATCGAGAATACAATGAGACACTCTGTTTTCAAATTTCAACTATTTTGGTTGGTTTCTTTATTTTTATTTTTAAGCAATAGCGCGCAGGCAAAAGTCGAATCGTTTACAAAAAATGTAGATGGAATTACTTGTACTCTGGATAAAGGGTTGATGAAAATTAAAATTTGTAGCGACAATATGGTTCAGGTGAAGTACACCGAACTACCAGTGTTTATGGATAAAGCTTCGCTAGTCATCATCAATGATTGGAAAATAACTCCGAGCTTTACCGTTTCCGAAACGACCGTTGAAATCTGTATTACCACCGCTAAATTAAATGTAGTGGTCAACAAAGTCAGTAACTCAGTTAAGTATACCGATTTAAAAGGGAATCTAATCTTAAGTGAAGCCGACTCGCAAAGTAAATCGATGAAGGCGGCTACCATTGCTGATATCGACACTTATATTTGCTCCTCTGTATTTAACTCACCAAAGGATGAGTCGCTTTACGGGCTGGGTTGCCACCCGGAGGATTCACTTTCAGTAAATTACAAAGGTCGGAATCAGGATATGGCTATCAAGTATATGACCGGTGCAATTCCTGTACTTTTGTCAACTAAAGGATATGGGCTGTATTGGGACAATTATTCAGCTTCCAATTTTTATGGTGCTGAAAATGCGAATACCAAGTTTAAGTATGAATCGGAGAGTGGAACTATGGTGGATTATTATTTCATTTATGGCC
>Ga0302288_1002290_pt1 | contig 11393 bp, 10 predicted proteins | sample III_Fen_N1_1_FD_194549 | JGI IMG/M metagenome (GOLD analysis project Ga0302288, IMG submission 194549) | Peat permafrost microbial communities from Stordalen Mire near Abisko, Sweden - III_Fen_N1_1 | ecosystem: Environmental > Terrestrial > Soil > Wetlands > Permafrost | place: Sweden: Abisko...
AAACGGTTGACTCAAATTAAAAAAACGAAACATTTGACATTAAATTTCACTATTGTATCAGAGTTGAGTGCTTTGAGTTGGGATACATATGACAAAAAACTGTCGTACGAAGAAATTATAGTTCAGTTTAATAAAATTATTTCTCAAAAACGAATGTCTCGTTGGTTGGTGCTGGTTTTGGTTGCATGTGCCAATGCTTCTTTTTGTGCATTGTTCAAAGGCGATATATATGCCATAAGTCTCGTGTTTATTGCGACATTGGCAGGATTTTTCTTACGTCAGGAAATGATAAAACGGCACATCAATCATTTGGTGATATTTACATCAAGTGCTTTTGTGGCTTCGTATTTGGCTGGATTAGGGTATGTTTTTCATTGGGGAAATACGCCTGAAATTGCATTAGCATCCAGTGTTCTTTTCCTAATCCCCGGAGTGCCACTTATTAATTCCATATTGGATATTATTGAAGGGCATATACTTACAGGGATTGCCAGACTAGTAAATGCATCCAGTTTAATTGTTTGTATTGCCATTGGCTTATTTACTTCAATGCTAATTTTAGGCTTAGAAAAATTATGAATCCTGAAATGATAAAATTAATACTTATTGATGGTTTACTTGCAGCAATTGCTGCGGTAGGATTTGCAGTCATATCTAATCCCTCACGTAAAGCTGTGTATGTATCAGCCCTTTTGGCGGCTATAGGACATGGTTTGCGTTTTTTCCTATTGAAATCGGGGTTTGAAATTTCACTAGCCACATTTGTGGCTGCTTCTTTTATTGGCTTATTGAGCATTTTGTTTGCTCGTTTAATTCATTGTCCAGCTGAAGTATTTTCTTTTCCTTCTCTTCTTCCTATGATTCCGGGTTTATTTGCCTATCGAACAATCCTGAGCCTTATCAAATTTATGCAAAACGGTGACATTCAAAAATCACAAGGCTTTATTATAGAGTTTTTTCACAATGGCATGACTACAATTTTCATTCTTCTAGCATTAGTTGTAGGAGTCTCATTACCAGTACTATTTTTCCCTAAAATTTCATTTTCTGTCACAAGAAAATATTAATCTCGTGCTTAATAGAGTTCTATTTTATAAATTGGAATTGTGATTTCTTTATCTGCTTAACAACAAAACATCTTCGTTAGAATATTATTCAAACTATTCAAGTCATATTTTGTTTTATCTCTGATATACATCACTTTACCTTAAATTAAAATCATATTTTTATGAGAACACTATTCAACTCTATGATTGACAGTTCGAAGTCGATTATTTTCACACTCTTTGGTCTTATGTTATTTGTCACCAATATTAATGCATCAAGCTTTAAGATTGGAGATGACTCCGAGTCTAAATTTGAAGAATACAAAGGTAAAATCGTTGATAAAAAGAATGGAACTGCATTGGCGTATGCAGGATTGACAGTGGTGGGAACAAATATATCCTCGATTACTAATTCCGAAGGTGAATTTTCACTAAAAGTATCGAAAGATATTATCAATCCAAAGATTAAAATAAGTTATATTGGTTACAAAAACAAACTATTGTTACTTTCAGAACTTAAGTCAGAAAAACTACGTATTGAATTGGAACAGACTGCAATTGAATTACCGGAGTTAAGCGTAATATCAAAAGATGCTGAAGCACTTATGCGTGCTGTACTTGAAAAACGAGGGGAGAATTATTTCAATACTCAAACGCTAATGACCGCATTTTATCGGGAAACAATCAGGAAAAGTAAAACGTATGTATCACTTGCTGAAGCAGTTGTAGAGATAAACAAACAGCCTTACACTTCGCTCAAACCAGATGAAGTAAGGCTTTATAAGTCGCGAAAAAAAACTGATTATAACAAATTAGATACCTTAGCATTTAAACTTCAGGGTGGTCCTTTTAATTCTCTCTATTTGGATATTATGAAAAATCCGGATTTTATTTTCACTGAAGATATCATTTCAAATTACGAATTCACGTTTGATCATTCTGCACATGATGATAACCGGATGATGTATGTGCTGGATTTTAAACAACGCCCCGGAACTAAGAATCCATTATATTATGGAAAACTATATATTGATGCACAAACACTTGCATTAAAAACCGCTGTTTTTAGTCTTAATGTTACAGATAAAGAGGCAACAGCAGAAATGTTTATAAAGAAAAAGCCATTCAATTCACGCGCATATCCTACCGAAACTAAGTATCGAATTGATTATTCCGAAAAAAATGGCAGATGGTATTATGCCTATAGTCGTATAGAACTGGGCATGAAAATTATATGGAAAAGAAAACTTTTTAATACAAATTATTTTTCAACAGTAGAGATGGCTGTTACCGACTGGGGACAAGGTGTAGAAAAAAAATCATTTAACTACAAAGACCAATTAAAACCCTGGGTAATTATTAGCGACGAAGCATCAGGCTTTTCAGATCCAAATTTTTGGGGCGAATTTAACGTTATAGAACCAGAAAAATCAATCGATTCGGCCATTAAAAAAATTCAAAAGCAGTTGGAGAAGAAATAAAAATTTTACAGTGTCGGAATGCTCATTCCTGTAATTTTCCGGTATAAATCAAGTGCATAGATATCGGTCATTCCAGAAATGTAATCCAACACAGCCATAATTTTTCCATAAACTGACGGTGCATTAGTTTCATACTGTTCTGGAATGCGCATTAATAGTTGTTTGGAATATGCTTTTTCAGGGCTTAATACCGCAACTACCAAATGTTCTAACAGCGTTAGAATAATTTTGTAACCAGCCAGTTCCACATCGAGTACTTCCGACGAGCGATAAATTTTGGCTACAGCAGTTCTTTCGCAATTTTTATAGGCTTCAAACGAATGCTGAGGCAATTGTTTAATCAGTGATGAGTTGAAAGTTCCGTTAAGAATTGATTCTTCATTTTCGGCAAAAACGGCTGAACATTGGTCAATCAACTGCCCAATAACCGATGATCTCAGATACGCAATCTGCTCATTTACATCAGTTACCATATTCATAGTTTCCTTTCGACGGGCAATTTTCTCTGTACTAAAAAACGCGAGAAACAAGCTTTTTACTTCTTCGGAAGTCAGAATTTTGAGTTTATGAGCATCCTCAATGTCCATAATCTGATAACAAATATCGTCGGCAGCTTCCACTAAAAAAACCAATGGATGTCGGGCAAAACGGTTGGGGTTTTCAGGAGAAAACGGAATTCCCAGTTCTTTAGCAATTTTCTCAAAATCAGCTTTTTCCGAATCAAAAAAACCAAATTTTTGCTTTTTAGGATCGGAGTAAACTGATGCATACGGATATTTTACTACCGAAGCCAGTGTGCTGTATGTCAGCACAAAACCGCCCGGACGTCTCCCATTAAATTGATGTGTCAGCAACCGTAGCGCATTGGCATTTCCTTCAAAGCAGATAATGTCTTTCCATTCTTCGTCAGTCATTTCCGCTTTTAAATTCATACCGTTTCCTTCCGAAAAAAAAGTAGCAATGGCCTTTTCGCCCGAATGCCCGAAAGGCGGATTTCCTAAATCGTGTGCCAGACAAGCTGCAGAAACAATAGATCCAATTTCTTCAAAATAAGGTGTTTCAATGTTTCTGTATTTCAATCGGTGAGCAACATTCACACCCAGAGAACGCCCGACACTTGAAACTTCTAAACTATGAGTTAATCTATTATGAACAAAAACACTTCCAGGAAGCGGAAAAACCTGCGTTTTATTTTGAAGCCTTCGAAATGGTGCCGAGAAAATCAACCGATCATAATCGCGCTGAAATTCACTGCGATCATCGTCCCGTTTTTTGTAATAATCTTCCTGTCCGAATCGTTTAGTGGATAAAAGCTGGTTCCAGTTCATTTTATAAGTTTAAAGTTTATAAAGTTCATAAAGTTCACAAAATTTTAAATACCAACGACTTTCAACTTTAGGAACTTTATAAACTTACAACTAATTAGGCATATGATAATTTTTTAATTCCTTACGAAATTCCTTGCATTTTTTGTCAGTCACTTTGTCCATTAATTTCCAGAAATTTAAACCGTGATTCATTTCTCTGGTATGACAAAGCTCGTGAAGTATCACATAATCAATCAAATGAGGCGGCAACAACATCAGGAAAAGCGACAAATTAATACTTTTTGCCCGCGAGCAACTTCCCCAGCGCGTTTTGCTTGATTGAATTTTTATATCGTTGAAATCAAAACCAAATTTAGCTGCCAGTTGATTTGCACGATCGGGCAAAAGTCGTTTGGCTTCTTTTCGTAGAAAATGACTGATTCCGTTCCAGAAAAACTCCTGTGTTTTTATTTCATTGCAATTTGTTCCTATAGGATATTCTATTCGTAAAGTACTGTTTTTTAGCGAGAAATAAATATTCTTTCGCTCTACTGGCTTAGCTTCCACAGCAAAGGTAAGCGTTTGCAACCGGGTATTTTCATCAATCAGAATATTGCGTTTTTCAAGCCCTATTTCAAGTTTCTCTTGTTTTTGAATTAATTTTCCACGTATGGTATTGATAAATGTCATTGCTTCTGCCTCACTTGCAAGCAGCGGAAGTGTGACTTTGAGACCGGAACTTAAAATACGTACACGAATATGTTTTGACCGTTCATTTCGAGTGAATTCAATGGTTCCTAACTCTGAGTCTGTCAACATAAAACAAGAGAAATAAAATGAAAATCATTAATTAGAACTACAAAGATATATTTTTTCAGCCGAAAAAGAGAGTTTATCGGCTGAAAATTATAACTTTGCAAACAATTTTGAACAATATAACGAAAATGATTCAGGCAAAAAATATCCGTAAAAGTTTTGGCGAACTGGAAGTGCTCAAGGGAGTTGATTTGACTGTGACTAAAGGTGAAATCGTGTCGATAGTAGGTCCAAGTGGTGCCGGTAAAACCACTTTATTGCAGATTTTGGGATCACTCGACAAACCTAATGAGGGTCAGATTCAGATCAATGGCATTGATTTCAGTAAATTAGGAGAAAAAGAACTGGCTGCTTTTCGCAACAAACATATAGGTTTTATTTTTCAGTTTCACCAGCTTTTGCCGGAATTTACCGCATTGGAAAATGTTATGATTCCTGCATTAATCGGACGAAAAGACAAAAAAAAATCGGAACAAAAAGCCAAAGAACTGCTTGATTACCTTCAGCTTACCGACCGGTTGGAACATAAACCGAATGAACTTTCGGGTGGTGAAAAGCAACGTGTTGCTGTCGCACGAGCTTTGATAAACGAACCTTCGCTGATTTTGGCCGACGAACCTTCAGGAAGTTTGGATTCAAAAAACAAAGACGAACTTCATAAGTTGTTGTTCAATTTACGCGATAAATTTGGGCTAACAATTGTAATTGTGACACACGACAAAGAACTGGCAGCACTTTCTGACAGAGTGATTGAAATGAAAGATGGAAAAATAATTTGAAATGGAATTACAAATTATACAGAATAAGATATTCGAAATGAGAGGTCAACGTGTTATAAATTGATCGCGATTTGGCAGAAATGTATGGAGTAGAGACTAGATTATTAAATCAGGCTGTTAAAAGAAACATCAACAGGTTTCCGATTGATTTTATCTTTCAGCTTACTAATAAGGAGTTTGATAACTTGATGTCACAATCTGTGATATCAAGTTGGGGCGGACACGGAGTAACCATGCTGGCAAGTGTACTAAGAAGAGATAGAGCTATTCAGATAAACATTCAAATTGTTCGGGCCTTTATCATTCTAAGACAATATGCGCTTGGATATGCCGAATTAAATCAAAAAATGGAAGCATTTATGATTGAAACCAACATGCAATTTAATGATATATATCAGGCATTGACAGAATTAGCAACAAGGAAAGAATTGGGAGAGAAGTCAAGAAATCCTATAGGCTACGTGAAAGATTAAGTAGTCCCGCCGGGAATCGAACCCGGATCTAGTGTTTAGGAAACACTTGTTCTATCCATTGAACTACAGGACCGCTTTTGGTGGCACAAAATTACATTAATTTACCGATATAAAAAATAGTAATGCTTCATGAGCAAAAATAAATTCTTTGTGGTTTGGGAGGGAAAAGAGCCTGGCATTTACCGCTCATGGGAAGAATGCAAGCGTCAGATTCACGGATTTGAAGGTGCAATTTACAAAGGTTTTGCCACCGAAGCTGAAGCGCGTGAAGCCATGGTATCGCCTTGTTGGGATTATATTGGTAAAAATGCGAAAGCTAAAAAGCCAACTCAAGAAGAAATTGCCAAAGTCGGATTGCCAAATTTCGATAGTTTATCTGTGGATGCAGCTTGCAGTGGAAATCCCGGATTAATGGAATATCGAGGAGTTTACAGTAAAACGGGTGAAGAAATCTTTCGCCAAGGTCCGTTTAAAAATGGAACTAATAATATCGGAGAATTCCTGGCATTAGTTCACGGATTGGCTCTATTGAAACAGAAAAACAGCAACTTACCGGTTTATACAGACAGCAAAACTGCTTTGGCATGGGTGAAAGCAAAGAAAACCAAGACTCTTTTAGAAAAAAATGATGAAAATGCTATTCTGTTTGAATTAGTAACCCGCGCCGAAAAATGGTTGCACGAAAATGAATATAAAACTGAAATATTAAAATGGGAAACATCTGTTTGGGGTGAAATTCCGGCAGATTTTGGCAGGAAATAACTATTCAATTGAGTTGCCAACATTGTGTAAATTCACAATACTGTTTTTCGCCGACAAAAGCAGCAAAATTATTATACAAAAAATAGCCGTGAATGGTCCTGTAATAAACATATCAAAAACAGATTGATAGGCACACAAAAACAGGAGAAAAACAGCCAACATTCTTTTAGTTTTATCTACAATAAAGAAAGGAAAAATATATAAAAACAATAGAATTAACAGCCCAATAATTCCTGATTCCATAGTTGTTTGCAAATATTGATTATGGCAATCTAAATGTGTACTTGTTTTCCATTGTTCTCGATATTCCACGGTTTCATATTTCGGTCGGGCAAGGTCAAATTTTTCCTGAGCATCGCTTATACCAAAACCAAAAACAGGATTCTCCTTAATAACTGACAAAGCACTTTCCCATAAAAAAAGTCTTGGTTCTGTTTTTATTAGATTCTCAGTCATGCGTTTATGAAGACTTACAACTCCAATAAACAAAAACGGAATTATAAATCCAATAACTATTCCCATGACTTTTCGTCTCTTCCAAATTTCGACAAATATAAAACTTAATACAAGTATCACTCCGATAATAAATCCACTTCGGCCTTCAGAAATTGACAAAGCTGACAAGATAACTGTCAGAGCACCAACATATGAATACTGCTTCCACCAAACAGTTTTAGTCCACGAACGAGATAGAATGTACCAGATACTTATAAGTGAAACATTTAAATAAAAATCAAATACCATATGAGAATTGACATATTTAATGCGCATCAATTCAATAACTTCAGTCTTTAAAGGTTGTTCAAAAAACACATTGATTCCAATCCGATAAAATATCAAATAAGCAATAGCAATTATTGAGGTTATTATGAATGTATTTAGAAAATAATTTATTTTGAACTTATTATTCAGTCCAAATAATCCAACAAGCGCAAATCCAAACAGTGAAAACCGTTTTTCGAGTAAAAAAATAGTATATTTCCGCGAATGCTCAAAAGGAAGATAAAGAACAGCTAAAAGAAAGAAAACAGCCAAAACAATGTAATATATGTGGGTTTTATCAATTCGAATTGTTTTCCATTTTTTTTCGAGAATAATTTCTAAAAAGTAACTAATAAAAAAAACATAAAATACGTTTCTTTGTACCGAATAGTAAAACATTAAACTGGCTGTCAAACAGATAGCAGATAGCAGATTAATGTAATTGATGTACTTTACAATTTGTTTCATTTATATTTTAGTAATTATTTTTATTTCTGAGAGTCGAAACAATCCGTATAAATAAAATCCTGATTCGCACAAATTTAAGGAGATAAACATCCCAATGAGTCCCGGTTTTTCTTACAAAAGTAGAAATATATTCCGCAATTTCGTTGATCGACATTCCCGATCTAACCAACCATTTTAAAAGTCTATTTATCCGTTCTTTTTCAAGTTGCTGGGAAAGTTTACTTTGTTCTTCTATAGATATATTGCGTTCAAATACTGGCAAATACTTATCCCATTTTTCAAATACTTTTTTCAATGTACGAAAATAAGTTACATCCATTTTCCCCTTCGAGAAATGTTCAAGCTCAATATCATACATTACTATATTTGTACATCCTGCCATAAATGACTGAATACTAATATCATAATCATATCCGTGAAATCCGCCAAATGATTCATCAAATCTGATTTTTTCAAAAAGTAGTCTGCGTCCACAAATCAAAACTCCATCCAGCAACACAACTTGTCTTGAATTATTCCTAAAATCGGGGGGCATTCGGACATATTCGGTCGGGTTATCTCCTGTTTTATCTACGTGAATTATATTTATACATCGATTTAAAGCACCATAATCAAATGGAACTCTCAACATGGCATCACCTCCTGCAAGACCGGCTAATCCAATCGTTGGATTATTTAAGTGGTTGATAATTCTCGATCCCCAGTTTTGGGTATTGAATTGAACATCATCATGTACGAAACATAAAAAAGGAAATTTACTTTTAGCAATTCCTTCGTTATAAGCTGAATAAATACTGTATCTATTGTCGGAATTATCAATATAAATCAACTCATATTCAACACCTACAGTAGCTTTAATATTTGTAGATAGCAATTCATTGAATGCCGGTTTTGGCGAACATATTATGATTGAAAGCATTTTTGTGGTGTAAATTTTATTGATATTTCCAAGACGCCTTTATACAAAAAAGCATATTTCGTATTTTGCTTCTTTTTTTGAAGAGCAATAACTCATTTCTATTATTCCAAAAAAGGTTTATTCGTCTAACTCTCGATCTAATTGAACGATTTGTATAACTGTCAGCCAATTTTTCAAGAACTTCACGTTCTCTTACCAAATGTTGCGGAATCCTTTTGCTAAAAATACCCACTCTTATTTGCGATTTTATCATTCGACTATGTTCAGTATCTCCCTTTTCATTATCATGACCAATTGCTCCTAATGCATTGTTCTGATGTTGTCGGTAACCTACCAGCGGTTCATCAATATACTTAATTTCGCCAAATTGTGCAGCATGAAATCCTAACCAATAATCATAAGGCACATCTTTGTGAAAAGGCAAAGAAATACTCAGCAAATCCCTATGAATTAGCATAGTATGTCCTGAAACAGCATTAAATAGGGCAAAATTCAAGCAACTTGTTGTTTTTTGGAGATTTATGAAGTCTGAAAACTTTTTTCCCAGAAGATTTTCCGATGCGTCAATATATTGATTATCAGAGTATATCATTAAACTATCACCAATACTTGCTATAAGTTTTGAAATTTTAGTAGGATACCAGATATCGTCTTGATCAGAAATAGCAATATATTTTTTTGTAGTCAGTGATAAAGCTTTTTGAAAATTTTTAATATAACCTTCGTTTTTTTCGTTTCTGTAAATTCTTATCTGTTTGTATCGTGACGAGTATTCTTCTAAGATACTCCAAGTATTATCCGTTGAATTATCATCAACACACACTATTTCAGTAATATAGTTATATTTTTGATTTAAAATACTATCTAACTGTTTTCTCAGAAATTGCTCACCGTTGTAGGTGCAAAGTGCAATTGAAACTTCTGGTTTTTTATCTATTTTATCATCTACGAAACCTGAGTTTTCGTGAATTGAACCTGATTTATTTTGATAATAATCGATTAAACCCTTAAATATGTAATATAGTTTCAAATATTTATTGTTATTATCATACATGATGGTTTTACGCAGCAAACGCTTCCAGCGATTTATGATATTCTTTGCATCATTAGGGTATAATTTACAAACATAAAACACATTCCGAGTAATGTAATAATACCTCACCGGTGCATAATCATCAAAAGTTTTATCAAACCCAAAAAATTTGACTTTTCGCGTTCCGTTACCAACAAAATGATTTAGAATGATTGGATTAATTCTAATTATTTTCAGTCGGTTCATTTTAATTCTTATACATAATTCTTCATCAACCCAATCGATGAAAAGTTTCTCATTGAAATACCCTGTTTTTAACAACGACTTAACTGACAGTAAATTGCCAGAAGTCATGGTATAATTAATTTCGGAATATATCTCAGGAGAAATATGATTATGAAAATCACTGCGAGAATCAAAATAAGTCGGAGAAAAAATAGCAACTTGATTTATATCCTTGTATTGGTTGGCTAATTTGGCGTATTGCTTCAAGTCCTGGTTTAAAAATGAACTATCCTGATCCAACGTCAGCACCCATTCAGCGTTGTACTTCTTTGCATACCTCACCCCCTGATTCAACGCTTTGGCAATACCATTATTTTGTAAATTTGGAATATATTTAATTTTTGATTGATCAAATTCATTCAAAAAATGCGAATTGTCTTTATCTGAATTATCAACAACAATCAAAAGTTTCAAATCTTTCAAATAAGTATGTATGTTGCTAATATTTTGATGATCTGGAAAGTACCAGACTACCACTCCTACCAGATTTTCTTCAGTTATCATCGGTTTTAACTTGCTATTTAATAATTCCATAGGGCGTGAATGTCACTTTATTGCGAATATTTTCATTAAACAATTCTCTGTTTGATTCATTACTCGTATTGAAGTGCACATGATTAACATGAAAAATGGTCACTAAATGTTTTTTTGAAATACAAAAAATGCCTATTCTTGACAAGCGATCTTCCAGATCAGTATCTTCTCCTAAACCCGGATAACGAAACCGTTCATCAAAGCCATTTACACTAAATAAATCTGATTTGAAAATTGAATAATTACAACCCAGTAAATATCTCTTCTTATCCTTTAAAAATAATTTTCTTAGAAACTTGCTTCGTACCCGGAGCATATCTTCCATAAATGTCGTCTTTTTACCAAAAACAGTTTCATAGAACAATGGAAATGCAACTGGACATTCTAAATATCCATTGTTTATTTTATTGATTGTTAGTTTTTTAGAGATCTTCTCAGTAAGCATAACCCTTCTTCCACAAACAACCTGATTTTCTACTTTATTTTCGAAATGCTCTTGAACAAATCGCCTGTGTGGGATGCAATCGCCATCAATAAAAATCAAATAATCGCCTCGTGACTCTACTACTGCTTTATTTAATATTTTATTCTTTTGCCACCCATCATCTTCGTGCCAAACATGTTTTATTTCAAAGAAATAATTTGATTTAATACTATTTATTTCAGTTACAACATCATTTTTTGATCCATCATCGGCAATAATTACTTCAAAATTGCGAAAAGTTTGC
>Ga0302288_1002296_pt1 | contig 11376 bp, 9 predicted proteins | sample III_Fen_N1_1_FD_194549 | JGI IMG/M metagenome (GOLD analysis project Ga0302288, IMG submission 194549) | Peat permafrost microbial communities from Stordalen Mire near Abisko, Sweden - III_Fen_N1_1 | ecosystem: Environmental > Terrestrial > Soil > Wetlands > Permafrost | place: Sweden: Abisko...
GACACTGACCAATTCCGTGGTACACAATGTCGTGTACAATTGCCTGTTCAGCATGGCCAACCACATCGAGGTGGCCAATTCACAGTTGACCAACAGTGGAGACCATACCGTGCTGCTCATAGGTGGTCGGTACAACTTTGTGCAGTGTACCCTAGCCAATTACATGAACCTGATAACGCGGGAAGGCTTAACGCTGACCCTATTTAATGAACTTTCCGACGGCAATAACGGAGAAATTCCCTACCCCCTGCAAGCGGAATTTCAGAATTGCCTGATAACCGGCAGTCAACAGGACGAGCTGGGTCTGGCTCTGTCTGCCGACTCCTCCCGAACCCACGACGTGATTTTCCGGCACTGTCTGATACGCACCCGTCAAGCGTTGGGAACGTTTGCCGATCGGTGTATTACCACTATGCAGGAAGCCGGTTTCCTCAAAGTGGGTACCGAGGAGCAAGGCTATGTGTTCGATTTTCGGTTGAAAAGCGGTGTCCGTGCCCAGAATGCGGGTTTGAGGGACTACGCCCTACCGTATCCATTAGACCTTGCGGGGCAATCCCGATTGGATGATTCAGCACCCGATATTGGTGCGTATGAAGTGATTCCTTCAAATTAATAAACTACTACTAAATAGTAATGTAATTATTATTTAGTAACTTTGCGGGACCCGCTTCTTATGGGTTCCGCCTATGTCACGTTTACTACTTATTTTTTGTTTATTCCTGTGCGTTACGGCTTGCTGCAACGGGCAGGAAGAGACCGTTCGAATTGCTTTCTACAACGTGGAAAACCTGTTCGACACGGACGATGACAGCCTCACCCAGGACGAGGAATACCTGCCAAGCGGTATTCGTGGTTGGACGCCGACCCGTTTTTGGAACAAGGCCGGCAATATAGCCCGGGTGTTGGCCGTGTTGGATTTCCCCGCCCTGGTCGGGATGGCTGAAGTGGAAAACGACGCCTGTCTATCTAAACTTACTCGCGCCTCTCCCTTAAAAACAGCCGGATACGCCTACGTACACTACGACTCGCCCGATCCGCGCGGGATAGACGTCGCCTTGTTGTACAATCCCTATCTATTTACGCCGCTTCGCCATCATCCCATCCACATCGAATTTCCCGATAATCCGGACAAGAAGACCCGCGATGTGCTGTACGTGTGCGGTGTCTTGTTCGGGGTGGACACGCTGCACGTGTATGTGTGCCACTTTCCTTCACGGTTGGGCGGAGAGAAGGCCACCGAATCCCTGCGTTGTTACGTGGCGTCCTGCATTCGGGCGCACATCGACTCGGTGCTGGCTGTTTCGCCTGCCGCCAAGGTGGTGGTCATGGGCGATTTCAACGACTACCCCGACAGTAAGTCATTGCAGTTGCTGGTGAACGGCCGGAAGGGTGGGGCTGTTTCCACTGCGGTTTCGGGGAGAATGGTCAACTTGATGGATAGCGGCAAGGTTACAACGGTGAAGGGTACGAAAGCAAACGGCACGCACAAGTACCAGGCGGAATGGGGCTACCTCGACCAGGTGCTGGTTTCCGACAGTTTGGTGCCACTGCTTGCCTCCATCCGTGTGTGCGACAATGCCTTTCTGTTGCAGCCGGACAAGACCTGGTTTGGGGAAAAACCTTTCCGCACCTACAACGGCATGGTGTGGCAAGGGGGGTACAGCGACCACCTGCCCGTGGTCATGACAATACGGACGAAAATGCAGTGAAAGTGGTGTCAATCGTTTGGCGAAACACGGGCTTTTTCGTACTTTTGCGCCTCTTAAACCGTGCAATTTAACCAATTACTGTATGTTCGAAAATTTAAGTGACAGGCTAGAGCGGTCGTTTCAACTCCTGAAAGGCCAAGGAAAGATCACCGAGATCAATGTGGCCGAAACATTGAAAGATGTACGCAAGGCCTTGCTCGACGCCGACGTCAATTACAAAATAGCCAAGCAATTCACCGACGAAGTCAAAGAAAAGGCCTTGGGACAGGACGTACTCCGTTCCGTGAAGCCCAAGGAAATGATGGTCAAAATCGTCCACGACGAATTGACACGCTTAATGGGCGGCGAACAGGCCGACATCAATCTGAAGGGCAATCCTGTTGTCATCCTGATGTCCGGTCTGCAAGGCTCCGGTAAAACTACTTTCTCGGGAAAATTGGCCAACATGTTGCGCACCAAAAGGGGCAAGAGCCCTTTGTTGGTGGCCTGCGACGTGTACCGTCCTGCCGCCATCGAGCAGCTACGCGTATTGGGCGAACAGATAGGCGTGCCGGTGTACATGGAACCCGACTCCAAGGAGCCGGTGGAAATTGCCAAACACGCCGTGGCTCATGCGAAAAAAGTTGGACTCGACTTAGTCATTATTGATACGGCCGGTCGCTTGGCTGTTGATGAGGCCATGATGGCTGAGATTGCGGCCATCAAGAAAGCGGTGAGCCCGCACGAAATCCTGTTCGTGGTCGATGCCATGACAGGTCAGGATGCGGTAAACACGGCCAAGGAATTTAACGACCGCCTCGATTTCGACGGCGTGGTGCTGACCAAACTCGACGGGGATACCCGTGGTGGTGCGGCCTTGTCTATCCGTTCGGTGGTGAACAAGCCCATCAAATTTATCGGTACAGGTGAAAAGCCGGATGCCATCGATGCCTTCTATCCCAGACGTATGGCCGACCGCATCCTGGGCATGGGTGACGTGGTTTCGTTGGTGGAAAAAGCACAGGAACAGTTCGACGAAGAAGAAGCCAGGAAACTGAGCAAGAAAATTGCCAAGAACCAGTTCGACTTCAACGATTTTCTGTCTCAGATTGCCCAAATCAAGAAGATGGGTAACATCAAGGACCTGGTTTCCATGATTCCGGGTGCAGGTAAGGCCATCAAGGATATGGACATCGACGACGATGCGTTCAAGGGTGTGGAGGCCATCATCGGCTCCATGACGCCCAAGGAACGCAGCAACCCCGACATCATCAACACCAGCCGCCGTCAACGCATAGCGGGCGGAAGCGGTTCGAGTATTCAGGAAGTGAACAAGCTGCTCAAGCAGTTTGACGAAACACGCAAGATGATGAAAACCGTGAGCGGGATGAAACCCGGGCGTGGTGGGATGCCCAAACTCAAACGATAATACTTAACAAAGATATACATGCAACTAATAGATGGAAAGGTTGTTTCGGCAGCCGTAAAGCAAGAAATCGCCGAGGAAGTAAGCCGCATGGTCGCTGAAGGAAAGAAGCGCCCCCACCTGGCCGCCATTTTGGTAGGTCACGACGGTGGCAGCGAATCGTACGTAGCCGGCAAGGTGCGCGACTGTGAGGAATGTGGTTTCGTGTCTTCGCTCATCCGTTTCGACGATGACGTGACTGAAGAAATCCTCTTAGCCGAAGTGGAACGCCTAAACAACGACGCCGATGTGGACGGGTTTATCGTCCAGTTACCCTTGCCCAAGCACATTTCCGAACAACGGGTTACCGAAGCCATCGATTACCGCAAGGACGTGGATGGATTCCATCCTGTGAATGTAGGTCGCGTAAGCCTTGGCTTGCCCGCCTTCGTTTCAGCTACCCCTGACGGCATTTTGGAGCTTTTGAAACGCTACAAGATCGAAACAGCCGGCAAGCACGTGGTCGTGATTGGTCGCAGCAACATCGTCGGCAAGCCGGTTGCCAATCTGCTCATGCAGAAGGGATACCCCGGAAACGCGACGGTAACTGTGGTGCACAGCTATTCCACCGATATTAAGGAGCAATGCCTCAGCGCCGATATCATCATCTGCGCCCTGGGTAAGCCCGGTTTTCTCACAGCCGACATGGTCAAGGACGGTGTCGTGGTGATCGACGTGGGTACTACCCGTGTGCCTTCCACCGAAACCAAGAGCGGCTTCCGCTTGAAGGGTGACGTGGACTTCGACGCGGTGGCTCCCAAGTGTTCCTTCATTACGCCTGTTCCTGGCGGCGTGGGGCTGATGACGCGTGTTTCCCTGATGAAGAATACCCTGTTGGCCGGCTCGAAGGCCATATATAAATAAGGTGATGAAACAGATTGCTTGGATTATGTGCGGACTGCTGTTCGTGTCGGTTGCTTGCAAGGCGCAACAGTCGCCCGACGAGGTGATTTTTGATCGCTTTATGACGGTTGCCAAAACTGATAAGTTGGCGCAACTTCCTGCTGGCCCTCAAATGGAAGCCATTGCGCGCTTCTTTTTGGGTACGCCGTATGTGGCTGGTACGTTGGAAGGCGACGCACATGAAACGTTGCGGGTGAACCTGCGCGAACTGGATTGCACCACCTTGGTGGAAAACGTACTGGCCCTGCATCTCACGTTGGCTAATGCTCAGCCTTCGTTCGACGCGTTCAAGCAGAACCTGCTGAAGGTGCGGTACCGAAATGGCGAGCTGTTGGATTATACGTCGCGTCTGCATTATACGTCCGAATGGATTATCAACAATCAGACGAAGGGCTTGGTAAGCGTGGCTATGATGGGTGACAGTGCTGAACGGTTTCCGCTGGAGGTTTACTACATGACGGCGAATCCTCGTTCCTATCCGGCGCTTGAGGCCGACCCGTCTTTATTGCCTGCCTTGGCTGCCATTGAGGGTGAAGTCAACGCGCTGACGGTATATTACGTGCCTAAGACAGCTGTTCGAAGTGCCTATCCGCTCATTCAATCGGGCGACATCATTGCCATTACCACCGATGTGGAGGGCTTGGATTATTCGCACATGGGCATTGCGGTGAAGGATGCTTCGGGTGTGGTGCGCTTGTTGCATGCGTCGTCGTCGGCCAAACAGGTCATTGTCTCTGAAACGGAGCTATTTGATTACCTGGCGGGGGTGAAGCGGCATACGGGCATCACCGTGGTCAGGGCTAAGTAGGGCGTATTTTTCTTGAATTTTTTCGAAATGCGGCTTGCAGAAGAGTGGATAATGTGCTACTTTTGCAACCTCAAACATGGTGGTTGTAGCTCAGCTGGTTAGAGCGACGGATTGTGGTTCCGTAGGTCGCGGGTTCGAAACCCGTCTCCCACCCATCAACGAAAAGGCTGTATCACACTGATACAGCTTTTTTTTGTACATCCATTTTGCTGCCATGAAACCAACTTCCAAAAACTGGACAGCCCTATTTTCTACCAACTTCTTAGGCATCTTCAACGATAATTTCCTGAAGCACTGCATCATCTTCATTTCCATCAGCTGGGTGTTGCCCCACTGGTTAACGCAATCTCAACTTATTTCCCTGGTATCGGCTGCTCTTGTGGTGCCGTATTTGCTGCTGTCACCCTTTGCGGGCAAGCTGGCTGTGGTGCATTCAAAACAGGCCATTCTGCGCTTGATGAAGTTTCTGGAGCTGTTCATCCTATTACTGGCGTCGGTTGCGTTTCTATTCCAATGGGTCTGGTTGGCAGTGGGGGCTGTCTTTCTCATGGGCATCTTGAGCTGTTTGTATTCTCCGGCAAAATACGGGCTAATCCGCGATGTGAATGGCGCTGAGGGTATTTCCTTCGGCAGTGGTGTCTTTGAAACCATGGCGTTCCTGGGCATCCTGGGGGGTACGGTGGCGGCTTCGTACGTTTCCGATCATTACAGCCTCGTTGTTGTAATTGTCTTGTTCCTTGGTGTGGCGGTGGCGGGATACTTGGCATCGCGGCAAATCAAGGTGCATGAAACGCCGGTGGAAGAAAGGCCTGAGACGGCGAATCCAATCCGGTTTATGGTGGACGCGTATCGGTATGCCACAAAGCATCGTTATGTGAACAGTGGGGTGCTGGGTGCTTCTGTGTTTTGGCTCATTGGTGGCCTTGTTCAGATGAATTTGGTGATTCACTGTGTGAAAACGTTGGGTACGTCGAATACCACAGCGGGCTTGGTCATGGCGTCTGCGGCTATTGGTATTGCGCTGGGTTGCACGGTGGCTGGTTTGCTGCCGGGAAAGGGTATCAATCCGAAACTGATTCCGATTGGCCTGTTCGGCATGATTGTGGCTTTGGTGTTGATACTTGTGTTCAATCCACCTGTGATTGTATTTGCCTTCTTAATCTTCCTGCTGGCCTTTATGGGTGGTATCTTCGAAGTGCCGTGTCTGGCCATCGTGCAGCATGCCAACGTAGGCCGCGAGCTCGGCAACATGATAGCCTACCTAAACTTCACCACCTTCCTCTTCGTCCTCCTCGGCACAGCCCTCTTCTCCATCACCAACATCCTCACCCACGACAACAGTCTTGCGGTCTTCGCCGTCATCCTGGCTATCTGCGTTGCCATGCTGCTCTTCTACGCCATCAAATATCCAGAGTTCTTCCGACGGAAACAGTCGAAACAAACAGCCTAAGACTATCCCAATTCTTTTCCAACCTTACTTTCTTTTTTCTCTTCCTGGCTCGAGCAGCGCTCCCTTTCGGTCAGTGCTTTGGAAATGGCTTGCGTCCATTCCGCCGGGACGGGCAGCTTCGGCTCCGACTCGAGGCACTAAAAACACTTCGCGCTTCCGGCTAAAATCTCAAAGCGTCAGTCACTGCGTTCCTTCCTCGGAAGATGAGATTTTTTAACGCCTCCAGCACTCGGTTTTCTTCACGTGCCTCAGCGCAACTACGCCCGAACCTACCCATCCCAGCTCCATTTTCCTCACAATCCATCCCCAAATTCCTTCCCTCCAGTCCGCTTTCCCTGCGAACCAATCCATCTGATAATCAATAAAAAATCTCAACTTTATCTAAATATAACTTGCATACCACCCAAATCAATAGTAAATTCATCGCCAATATTTCTAATACCCATTATCACCAGAAAAATTCGAAATAACCCAGGTTAATATGCATTACTACATTCATTGTTTAATTCTTAATGGTCTAAATAGAAGAAAATATATTCGAGATGAGTTTGCTCCATTATTAGATCTTCTTGAAAGTAAAACCACAAAACCAATTGAAAAACACTTACAATTTGATGAGGTATTTATTCAATTACAATGGGAAAGAGCATTAGACAGAATTAATAACGACCCAGAAGCTGCTATTACATCTGCTCGTACACTTTTAGAATCAACATTAAAATATATTCTTGACACACTAGGATTTGAATATAAAAACGAAGCTGATTTACCCAATTTGTATAAAACCACATCAAAAGCGTTGAATCTAGCACCCGAACAATATCAAGATCAGATTTTCAAGCAAATACATTCAGGAGCGTTTGGTGTTGTTCAAGGTTTAGGAACGTTACGTAACAGACTTGGCGATGCTAATGGAAAAAGTCTTTCTAATATAAAACCATGTCCTCGTCATAGCGAATTTGCGGTAAATATTGCTGGTGTTACAGTTATGTTTTTGTATAGAACGCTTAAGGAAACTAACGTAAACTCATCAATGAACAATTAAAGAATGCCAATAAACCGCTTTGCCTTATTCTTGTGAGGGGGTGGAGAGAATTAAAAAGGGAAAAGCAGTACAATACTAACAAAGAAAGGATGGCAGATTTTTCATTTAGTAATTTAAATTTCAAAGAGATATTCGATGAAGAGAATAATAAGGGATCACTCAAAAAAAGTGATTTTCCAGATTCTTATTGGACTGAAATTGAAACGCTTCGTGAAATTAAAGATAAATTAAAGACTGAAAAAGATAGACATAGTAACGAATATTTGGAGCTGAAAAGTATTAAAAGAGAAGTAAATGAAAAAATCAGTTTGATTTTGAATAATCATATAGATGATATTGTCAAAATAGTAAACACCAAGGGTTTTCAACTCAACACTGTTAAGAACACTGAAAATGATGACGAAAGTAAACCAATATATACTGTTAATGGAATTGAGTCAAAATTGGTTGCTAAACATATACTTAAGTCATTACATAAAATCTATAAAGTTAAGCCTGGAAATAGAAATCAAATTCTAAGTCAGTTAAAAATGATTCTGTCTGATAAATCACCAAAATATTTGATAAGAACAGATTTAAAAGGATTTTATGAATCAATTCCACAAGACAAACTATTAAAGACATTAGATAATTCAGGTTTATTATTCCCAGATACAAAAAGAATCATCAAACATGTATTTCAGGAATATAATAAATTAGAAAATAATGAAGAAGATTTAGGAATACCAAGAGGTATTAGTTTTTCTGCGTATTTATCTGAAATTTATATGCAAAGAATTGATGAAGAAATTCAAAATTTACCTGGCATATTATTTTATGCTAGATATGTTGATGACATAATTTTAATTTCCATCAATCAAGATTATTCGACGAATTTAGAGACTATTTTTAACGAGCATTATCTAAAATTAAATTGGGAAAAGACTATTAAATTTGATTTAACTACAACTTCGTATAATTATACTTTTAGTTATTTGGGGTATTTAATTCGAATAAAATGTGATTCAGATAATTCAATTGATGTTGCATTTTATTTAACTAAAGATAAGGTAGACAATTACAAGCAAAGAATTCTTACTGCTTTTAAAGCATATACACATTTAAGCAGGTATAAAAGTGCTAATGCACAAAAGAAGCTATATAATTGTCTTTATTTTTTAACTAGAAATAGCTTTCTAGGCGGTGCCAAAAATGGCGTAAGAGTTGGCATTTTCTGGTCTAATAAGTTTCTAACTTCAACAAAACAATTAGTATCGTTAGATGAGTATTTATACTCATGTATTGACAATGCAACAATATTCAAGCCTTATGATAAATTATTTAATTATCCGCAAGGCAGTCTTTATACCAAAAAGGTTGAGGATTTTAAAACAGATTTAAAAGACAGGTTCTCATTTGTAAAAGGGTTCGAAGAAATTCGGTTTCACCAATTTACACTAAATGATTACAAAGAAATGCATAGAGTATTTAATTATGAGGAAAAAGCATAAAATACAATTTACTCATAATCGAGTACTTTTAAGTGAGGTTTTACCATATGAGACTCCTTTATTTTTCTCAAATCGAAGATTTTATCGATTTGCTAATTATTATGGTATTAAATTAAACGAAAATAAACTTATTGCTAATAAGCATATTGGCGATGAAGGTCTTGAAGAATTTTTAAATATCCTCAATCTCAGTGGAAGGATAAATCCATTTACTTATTTTATAAATCATAAAACTATGAAATGGGATGATATCAAAGAAGATGAAGATTATAGAGGGTATAGAAGTTTAACATTGATACATCCTATACATCAAATAGCCTTTGTGGATTTTTATAATAAGTATCAAGATCTTATACTATATTACTGCAATCGTAGCAACTTCTCTATACGCTTTCCAGATAAAAAGGCTCATTTATTCAAAGAACAAAATGATTCTGTATCAAAGGTATTGGATGAGCCAGATGATAACGATGCTTACGAAAATCTAAAACATTATTTTTCATATCAGAAGTATCATAATATCAATAGTTTTTTTGATGACTACACATATCTTAGGGCAGAAAAGAAATTTCAGTTTCTTTTAAAACTAGATATGAAAAAGTGTTTTGAATCTATTAAAATATCAACATTCTGTCTAGCTATTTATGGAACTAATGAAATAGAACATTCAGGCAGTTTTACTTCTGAGTTCGAACAACTGATGTATATAGTAAAAGGAGAAACAAATGGCGATAAGAATCAAGGAATTATTATAGGTCCAGAATTCTCTCGTATTTTTGCTGAAATCATTCTTCAGGCAGTTGATAAATCTATTGAGTTAGGTCTTTCTAAAAACAATTACATTCTAAATTCGGATTATGAATGTTACAGATACGTAGATGATGTATATTTCTTTTTTAACGAAAGCAAGGTACAAAAAAAATTTAAAAATCTAATAGAAAATGAGTTATCAAAATATGGACTCTCTCTAAATCCTGATAAAGAAAAGGTAATTGAACGTCCATTAGTTGACATTATATCGGTAGCGAAAGAAAAGATAGAAAATTTAATAAAAGATGTCTTTGAGAATAAATTAAACAAACTTTCTGCAGACGATATTAATGACGTACTTGATTATAAAATATCTCCATATAGTATTAATTACAAAAACGTAATAAGTAAGTTTAAATGTATAGTTAGAGAAACAAATATCGAATATCGAGATATAATGACTTTTGCTGCTTCAAGAATTAATTTTCAGCTTGATAAAATGCTGATTTCTTATGATCAGTTGTATCAAAAATATGCGGAAGCTGAGATAAGAAATGAAATTGATAGTGAAGGTCAGAAGTTAAGAGAAATGTTTCAAAAAGAGATGTTGAAATTTCTGGAGGGTTTAGTGTCATGTATTTTCTTTTTTATATCTTCTGATTTTCGGGTATCTACAACTCATACCTTTATATCAATTTTATATAGGATTATCTATTTTATCAATGGATATTACAATGTTGAAAATGAAAGAATATATCGTTTTGAAAAAATGCAGCAAAATATTCTACTTAAAAATATTCATGATGAAATCATTTTTATCATTAAAAATACGAATATTGAAAACAATCAACAAGTTGAACTATCATACATTATAGCTTTAGATAAAAATTTAAAACATAATTTTACTGTTCCTATTTCATTAATAGAAAAGCTATTATCAAAAATAGAAGCTCCAAATTATTTTACCTTTGGATCTCTACTTTTCCTAATAGGAAATGATAGGCAATACGAAACAATAAAAAAGAGGCTTATAACAGACATAAATCTCAAAATTAAAAGTACAATCAACAGTAAGTCTATTGAAACTGAATCAATTTACTTATTAATTGATTCTCTTTGTTGTCCATTTATTGAATATAACGAAAAAAGCAAATTTCTTAATTCCATTGGTATCTTCGATGAAATTGTTATAAATAAAATCGTTACTTTTGCATTTAAACAAAAAAATTTATTTTTAAAATGGGAAAATATTAATTTGAGGAAAGAATCCTTAGCAAAGAAAAGTCAAGAGGTCTATTAATAATATCATCCAACAAGCCCAGTTTTATTCACACACTTTGTTGGAACTTGATTATGTTTATGTCAAGTGAAAAGGGTGCTTGGGCATGCACCCTTTTTTATAAATCGATATGAAAGAGTTAAAATCATTTCTACATAAGATAGAGCAAATACCAACTGAACTTTACAATAGTAAAGAAAAGAAAAATTTGCTTGATTCTGTCAATTTTATTAAAGTAAAATTCTTTAAATTCTTTAATGAAATTGACGATTCCCAATTTGATAATCCAAGATTTATAGGGCAATTAAAATCAATAATTGATGCACTAGTGTCCGGTTAAAACTACCAGATAGTCAGCTGGTTAGAAATTCCCTGACATGTTAAATTGTAATTCGTATTTGTAAATAGCTCATTTATAGGCATTTTCTCAAACAAGGTCAAGCTGAAAATCTGTAACAAAGTGTAGAGCGGCGGCTCTAATTTCATTTTCTTTTTGAC
>Ga0302288_1002305_pt1 | contig 11346 bp, 3 predicted proteins | sample III_Fen_N1_1_FD_194549 | JGI IMG/M metagenome (GOLD analysis project Ga0302288, IMG submission 194549) | Peat permafrost microbial communities from Stordalen Mire near Abisko, Sweden - III_Fen_N1_1 | ecosystem: Environmental > Terrestrial > Soil > Wetlands > Permafrost | place: Sweden: Abisko...
TTCTTCTAATGTACCCTATTGTGTTTGTGGTTATGTATTTTGTATTCTATTGTGGTTTTCTATTGTGCCCTATTGTGTCTATTGTGGTTATGTATTTTGTTTTTTGTTCACTGGCTGTTAAAGTTTTTGTTTAATTTTATTTTAGTAAAGTAGAACTATCACAAAATTACAACTGGAATAAGTTAGATTAACAATATTTGCGGCAGTCAAATTTGCGATATAAACATTGTCGCTTATTGATATCTTTCATGATGTCAGGTACTCAAAATTAAATCCCGAAAATAAAAAAACCTCCAGATATGTTATCCGGAGGTTTTTTAAATCGAAAAACAGATTCCTATTCTTTTACGAAACGGTATTGAAATGAATCGGTTTTTGAATGTATATTTAGTACATAGATGGCCGGTACAAGATTTTTGGTATCAACCTGTACAATTGCTTCATTGTTGCTCCTTTTTTTCGATTGCAACAAAGAACCGTTCGTACCAATCACATCAACCACATAGTCATTGTCGAGTACTTTACTAAAAGCAACATCTAAATAATTCTTAGCCGGATTAGGGTAAATACGAATGTTTTCGGAAGTCTTTACATCCTTAACGGCACTAATTGTTGAGCTTGTTACTGAAATATTATCCCAACGGGTGATGGCATTATAACAACGAACCCCTATGGCACCGGTTGCAAACGAAGCATCGGTGAAATTTATCTTTGGTGTTGTCATGTCATTCACATAGATTTTAATACTCGTACCAATTGCAACAACTCTGACCTGATACCAGGTGTTGGCAACAATAGCCATTGAAGCAGTTTTCAGAGAAGTCCAGCTGTTTTTGGCTTTGCCAAGTTCTACATTTTGTGAAGCTGCGCTAATTCCTACATAATAACCGCTGTATTCATCGGCTCCCATAGCTAAATTACTTGCTCTAAATAACAATCCTCCATTACCGTTAGCCCCCACCTGAATTTCAGCATCGTATGTAAAATCGGAGAATAAAGTAGAGGTCTGAACTGATTTAGCACCCGGGTTTCCACCCTCAATGTTTGTAGAGAAATACTCTCCATTATCCACTTTAAAGCTCCCGTTATAATTAACCCAACCAACTTGATTTCCGGTAGAAAAATTTTCCTGGAAAGTTGTGCTGGTCATAGATGGGGTGCCCACAACTGGCAAACAAGTGGCACGTAAAGTTTCAGCTCCAAAAGGTACCATAGTCACCTGTTCGGTTACTTCGTTAGTGGCTATCGGTCCAAAAGGAGGATCGTTGGCTGTAATTCCATTAAAGGCATAACCCCATGAAGGAACTTTTTTAGCATTTACAGTCAATGTTACCGGTGTGGTAGCCTGAACAAACGGATTATCAGGCATAGTAGCTGCTTTATTTACCACAATAGATGACTCGAGGTTGCTCTTATCAAGTATAAGTGCATAATTCCAGCTCGAAGTTGGGATAACTTCGTATTCTTTAAAGCCATTACCATAATCGGTATGGACATTCCATTTCTCATTAATTTTAAGCGAGTAAACAAGTGGTCCACGTTGAATGCTTACCGAATTATTTACTTCATCGTTCAATTGAAGATGCATTGGTAAGTTCAATACCACCTTATCGTTGTTGCTCCACGTACGGTTTATTGAGTAAAAACTGCCGGCAACGATACCGGTTTGCAACTCACCATTGACCTCCACCTGAGGATTGCTACACCATGCCGGAATACGGAATTTCAATGGGAATGCAGTAGCTTGAGATGTCGTAATGGTAAAGTTTAATTGCTCGTCAAACGGATAATTAGTTTCTTCGGTTATGGTTACATCCACTCCTGCACCCACTTTGGCAGTCAGGTGGCTTGGACCGTAAGCCATTGCGGCCAAGCCATTGTCGTTCGTTGCAGCCCACATTGTTTTTACAAAATAAGGCCAACCCATGTGAAAGTTGAAACGACAACATGGAAATCCTGATTGTGGACCGGGCAATATCCCATTGTCATATTGTTGTCCGAAACTAAGGTTTCCGAACTTGCTTTGTACCTGATTAGCCTGTGTGTAATACTCTAAGCCTCTGATATCTTTCGTTAAGCTCCCCGCTAAAGCATTATACGCCACTTTTTCCAGTTGATCCCCGATGCTGGCATCACCCAAAATCATTTGCGCAGTTTCGGAACTTTGCATTTGCTCTACCATAGAACATAATTCAAGACCTGTAATAGACGATTTTCCACAAATCATCTCATTACCAGATTCCATACCTTCGGGTTGACCATGATCGCGCAACAAATGCTCACGACCATTTACATAAGCGTCTCTATCGGCAGATGCTTGAGATTTTTGATAATAAATAGAAGGCATCTTGATAGCCTCAGGAACATTTACATTGTGTTTTGGTTGAAAATCTGCCTGAAAAGCAAAAAACTGGTTGTTGGTAAAAATATCGGTCCAGTCGTAAGCCTGAGTCTTAAGTTTATCGGCAAGCGTGATCAAAAACGCATCACCGGTATGATTGTACAACCATAAAATAATTTCAATATTATCCCCGGCTCTTGATTTACTCCAGCTGGAAAGCGGTTGGCTATCAATTTTGGAACTTTGATATTGAAAATATTTGGTAAGAAATGGAATTACGAGGGCATCGTTGGTTGCGTCATAATAATCGCGGATAGCATAAAGCATTGGCATACGAGGCCACCAGTCATTATTGGTAGTAGGTCCAAAGCTTCCGTTAGCCAATTGACTCTTCAAAGCCCAATTCATCCATTTTTGCGCTTTTATCTTTAACGCAGGATCATTAAGAGTATAAGCCAGTGCAACTAGTCCTTTTACATAGTAAGCAGGTCTTTCCCAGTCTGAATTAGCAGCATTACCTCCCAGCCATGCTGAGTTACTGCTTAATTCGCTATAAACTATTTCTGAATTACCGGTCAAGCCGTCACGTTGAAGTTGTAATTGTTTTAACAACCATCCATCAGCTTGTACTATGCCAATAGGTAGCGGAGTATACGGAACATCAATCAAAGGAGACTTATTCGAAACATAGTTTGTATTTTGAGCCTTTATTGTAAACGGCAGAATACACAAACTCAACGAAAGGAGAATGGGAAATTGAAAGCAATTCTTTCTGAATTTTATTTTTTCCATTGTAATGTGAATAAGGTAAAAATAGTATTTGAAAATTATATAAGTTATAGGCAATAAATAGAATCCCGTTATTTTGATAAGAATAAAACTAGTGCAATGTTAAGATAATGATATGTTTTGAAATTGTCATAAATCATTGAATTATTTCATTTTCAAATTTTCAAATTGATTCATTTTCAAATTAACTTTCCACTAAACAATCTATTATTCCAATTACAACTTACTTTTTAATAAATGATATTGCCTCCACCTCGTGGTTTGTCTGCATTTTAAGTATGTACATCCCTGATGGGATAGATGAAATATCTATCTGGTTATCAAACTTATTTAATTTCAACACTTCGCTCCCTAAAAGATTGTAAACCCCGATAATTTCAGTTTGTGCATTCTTTCTCAGAACCGTTAATTCAGTACTTGCCGGATTGGGGTAAATCTCACATCTGTTTTGGACAGATGGATTTTTTACATCCAGATAAATCTGTTTCTTTTCATAACTTAGCAATGATAATCCTGCATCCATATATTGACCGCCATAAGTCTGGTGACAATGAATGGCTATATTGTTTGAACCATTTGCAATCAGGGCTTTTTTTGCAAGATCATTTATCGGAAAAATCTGATAACTTGACGTGTAACCTGTTAAAGTACTTGCCAATACTCCATTCAGATAAATTTCACAATCTTCATCATGATGAACATTCAAAATTAAACTATCTACCATAGTAGATGTTAAATTGCCCAGAGTGAAATTCTGACGCATCCAGATATCGGAAGTATCCCAGATAGTCCGGACATTAACTCCCGGTGTAAATGAAGTACCGAATCCACCCAAATCTGTTTGCCAGCCAGAATCATTGAAAGACTTCGCATACCAGTTTGTAGCCGTAGGCTGGGTAAATGTATAATTCCAACTTCTGCCGTTGACAAATGATGTGGGTAAAACCTCTGTAAGGTATATGCTTGTATTTATAGTTTTCTGGTTTATATCGTAGAATTTGGTTATATCTGCTTTTACTACAGCCCTGTCATACGTCAAAAGTCCGTTTAACTCAGTCTCAACATCAGTAAGTTGTGTATAAACGGCAGCACTTAGCCCACTGTTTGTCTTAAAAGCAAGTAATTGATTGGCAAATGATCCGTACATATCAAGTAACCCGGCAGCATCATTAACCATGACATAGGTAGATCCGTCATTCCAGATATGATCTGCAACATTTAAACCAATACCTCCAAATTCACCACATGCTAAAATCTGCGAAGTGCTTGATGGACAAGCAGGAGGTGGATAACTATGAGCATCCAAAACCTGCCCAACATTGTAATAATTACCGCCACTAGCCTGATTGACCAGTCTGGAAGGATCAAGGGTATTTACATCCGCCACTAAACTTTCTGTGTTTTGCTGACCCTGTCCTTCATTGAAAATATCCCACATAATAATACAAGGACTGTTCCAGTGGGTTTGAACCATTCTTTCCAATTCTGATTTAAATGCTGCTTCGTCAATAGGTTGATTACCGTTGTAGGAATTGGAGGAAGGCATATCCTGCCATACCAGGATTCCCAGTTTATCAGCCCAATAATACCAACGATAAGGTTCAACCTTGATATGTTTACGAATCATGTTGAAACCTAACTGTTTCACTTTCAATAAATCATTTTGAATAGCTAAATCGGTTGGTGCAGTATAAATTCCATCCGGCCAGAAACCCTGATCCAGTGGTCCGAATTGAAACAGGAACTTATTGTTTACCATCATTTTTTGGTAACTGTCCACCTGGGCCATCGATATCTTACGCATGCCGAAATAACTTGTTAATGAATCGATACTTGTGGCACCACTTTTCAATGTGATTTTCAGATCATACAGGAAAGGAGAATCCGGAGTCCATAATTTAGGATTCGCAACCGGTATAACTAAATCAGCATTGGCATTCCCCGAAAATGTAGCAACGGTAGTAGCTCCATCTTTTACTTCGACATTTACAGTAAGTCCGGTAGCGGTTCCTGAGGTAATTGTTTTGATTTTTAACGAAGAATTATCTACATCCGGAACAAGCTTTATGTCGGAAATTGCAGTCTGAGGTACAGGTTCGAGCCATACCGATTGCCAGATTCCCGAAGTGGATGTGTACATAATTCCACTCGGATATAAGGTTTGCTTTCCGCGTGGCTGTCCACCTGCATCGGTTGGGTCAAATGCCCGTACAGTGATAGTCTGTGGGCCATTGGCAGTTAAACTTGATGTAATATCATAGGTGAACGGATCGTATCCGCCCTTATGAATTCCCTTACTTTGACCATTGATATACACTTCGGATTCAAAATCAACAGCTCCAAAATGAATAAGAACCCGTTGTCCCGCCCATGCTGCAGGAATAGTGAATGTACGGCGGTACCACATACGGTCATGATGTTCCATGATCCCCGAAATAGCCGATTCCTCAGCAAATGGAACCAGTATTTTCCTGGAAAGTTTACCTGCCGGTACAGATTCAGTAGCACTTACTCCCGGTTGAAACTGCCAGATACCATTCAGGTTCATCCAATTCTGTCTGACCATTTGTGGCCGCGGATACTCGCCCAACACATTGGCGGTGTCAATGGTAGAGGCATATTGAGTCATTAAATTGGCTTTCCCCATTTTCCAGTCTGCTGCCTGCATAAATGTGATGGATAAGCACAATGCTGTTACGTAAAAGGGTAATTTTAGAAATCTTCTCATGCTGATCGATTATTATAGTATTAGTTTATTTTGGCTCTATTACGAATTGGGAGTGTAACCCAACTTTGTTCTTTGACTTATTTATTTAAATGAAAATGTTGATCACTTACCCTAAACTCTGTAAGAGTTTTCTGTGCATAACCCCCGGTGGAGCTTGCGGAACCGGGGGTTATAAATAGTATCACAATAAGAACTCTGTAAGAGTTCACCAACATAATCAAAAGTTTAAAATCTTTTCCTTGTGGCCAACTCCTCAGAAGTTGGACTGTTTTTATTTTGTTTTCCCCGGTTTCCCCGGCTCAACCGGGGGTTACAAAGTTTATACCTACGGTGTAATTACTGTTAAAATATCAATTCCACTTATGATACAATTCGGTTAATACTGTAAATTAATACAAAAATGGACGTTGGGTGCAAAACCCGGTAGTCAAAAAAGATATTTGTATAAAGATACTGTTTATTTATTCGTTACAGTCTGAAAATTATGAAACAACTACCCAAATCCGTATGGATACTTTTAATTGTTTGTCCGGTTTGCAGTTGTTTTGCTATCAGCCGGCACTAATCCTGCTAAGGGCGCGATCTTTTTTTCATAACTTCTGAAAGAGAACCCTGCATCAATATACTGCCCGCCTACAGTTTGATGGCAATGAATCGAAAGTATATTTGCACCATTCGGTTTTAAGGCCTTTTTTGCCAGATCATTCATCTGAGAAGAAACATAACCCGAAGTGTAACCGCTTAAAGTGCTTGCCAGTACCCCGTTAATATAGATCTCACAATCTTCATCGTGATGTACCAAAAGCACCAGACTGTCAAGTAAATCAGGAGTTAAATTGCCAAGAGTAAAATTCTGACGCATCCAAATATCTGATGTTGTCCATGAAGTGCGGATATTTCCACCCGGTGTGCCCGTACTTCCAAATCCACCTGTTGCCGAAAGCCAGTTTTTATCACTGAATGTATTCGAATACCAGTCTGCAGCAGGTTTTGTTGTGGTGTATTTCCATTCTTTGCCATTCTCTAACGACGTTGGCAATACTTCGGTCAGATAGGTGTTTTTAGTAATTGCTCTTTGATTAATTTCATAAAATTTCTTTATATCGGCTTTTACAACTTTTCTGTCATAGGTCATAAGCCCGTTAAGCTCAGCTTCAACATCAGTCAGTTCTGTATATACTGCAGCACTCAGACCGTCATTTGTTTTAAACTGCATCAACTCATCGGCAAATTTTTCATACATGTCAAGCAATTCTTTATCACTTTTTATCATTACATAGGTAGGTCCGTTATTCCAGACATGATTTGGAATGGTATAACCAATGCCACCGTATTCACCGCATACCAGAATCTGTGAAGTGCTTTTCGGACATGCAGGAGGCGGATAACTGTGTGCATCCAGGACGTGGCCGGCATCAAAATAATTACCACCACTGGCCTGATTCACAATCCGTGTCGGATCCAGTGACATAACATCTGCCACTAACTCCTTCGTACTGTGTTGTGCCTGGCTTTCATTAAATACAACCCATGAGATGATACATGGACTGTTCCAGTGAGTTTTGACCATCGTTTCCAGTTGCGATTTAAATGCGACTTCGTCAATTGCCGGATGTTCATCGGTATACGAATTTGCCGAAGGCATATCCTGCCATATCAGGATACCTAACTTGTCGGCCCAGTAATACCAACGATACGGTTCAACCTTTATATGCTTGCGAATCATATTAAAACCAAACTCCTTGGTTTTCATTAAATCATTTTTTATGGCTAAATCAGTTGGGGCTGTATAAAGTCCGTCAGGCCAGAAACCCTGATCCAATGGCCCTAACTGAAATAAGAACTCATTGTTCAACATCATCTTTTTAAAATTACCTACCTGTGCCATGGAAATCTTTCGCATACCAAAGTAACTTGTCATTGAATCCAGTATTTTGGTTCCGCTTTTCAGAGTTATTTTTAAATCATACAGAAAAGGGGAAGTAGGCGACCATAATTTGGCTTTTGCGATCGGAATAACTAAATCAGTATTCGCATTTCCGGTGAAAGTAGTAACAGTCTGAGCACCATCTTTTACTTCTACCGATATTGTCTGGTTGGTGGCTGTTCCCGAAGTAAAAGCCTTTAATGTTAAAGTGGACTTGTCAATATCGGGAACTAACTTAATATCCGATATGGAAGTCTGTGGCAGTGGTTCCAGCCATACTGTCTGCCAGATACCTGATGAAGCGGTGTACATGATGCCCTCAGGACTCAATGTCTGTTTTCCTCGTGGTTGACCGCCTGCATTGGTCGGATCGTAAACCCTGACTGTGATTTCCTGGATTCCGCGGTGTTTTAGTTTTGACGTAATATCAAAACTGAACGGATCGTATCCGCCTTTGTGGACTCCCACCGATTGGTTGTTTATAAATACCTCACATTCATAATCTACTGCTCCAAAATGAATCAGTAAACGTTCTCCGGCCCATTTGGCAGGAACTGTAAAGGTGCGACGGTACCACATTTTATCATAATGTTTCATGATTCCTGATAATGCTGATTCAACAGGAAACGGAACTAATATCTTACTTGTAAGCCGGCCTTTTGGAAGTGATTCAGTGATGCTTACTCCGGGTTGAAACTGCCAGATACCATTCAGGTTCATCCATTTTTCCCTGGCCATTTGTGGACGGGGGTACTCACCAAGTACATTGGCTGTGTCGACTGTTGATGCGTATGGAGTCATTAAACGGGCTTTACCCATTTTCCAGTCCTGCGCTTGCAATACCGGAATTGATAAGAATAAACCGGTTAAGAAAAAACTGACTTTTAAAATTCTATTCATTACTTTAAATAATATGATGGTTATAGTTTTTGTTTTTATTCAAACTGATTTTTTTTCAAATAAGGATTGTTTCGATTAAAAGACATTCCTGATATAATTGATTAATAGGTAGACGTTAAGAAATATGAAATAGATAATGTCCTGCTTGATCTATGAAACTGTTTTAAATTACAACTTACAAATTGAAAGTTGATTAATTTTTTTAATAAGTTAATAAACGCTTTTTTTTGGAGATCTATTTGTTTTACTAAGTTTTAATGTCTGATAATAAGAGTATTAAAATAACCTTTCCGATAAACCGGAATGTACCATATTTTTGTTTTTTCACCCTACTATATAACTAATTTAAAGTGCCTAATAATCAGTTTATTGTGTTATTTTGAAAACCTTTATTTTTCTTCTTTATTACCCTTCGTAGAAAACCTAACTACCACAACCACAACCTTATTCCATTATTAAATACATTTTTCAGCCTATTGTAGTTATCTCTATTGTTGTTCGATCTCTGATCATGGCGGACTTAGTAGAAATATTAAGTAAAAAATATCTTGTGCTTATTCCCTTATTTGTTAACCCGTTTCGACTTGTAAGTTTATTCAATTTCCAATTCTCTTTTGCACAATTCAGAGTGCAGTGTCAGATGTCTGTTAGAATAATTAATTCACGACTGTCTATGTCCAGACTACATATTTACTTTTTTTATTTATTGACATTCATACTGATTTTCTTTTAATATTCAGCATCTGAAACTATATACAACTAGTAAATTAATCTGACATAATAATCTGAAAAATATTAATGTCCTGTATATCCTGTATATCCTGTCTTGGCTCTTTGTTCTTTATTCTTTATTCTTTGTTCTTTGTTCTTTGTTCTTTGTTCTTTGTTCTTGGCTCTTACGGTCTATGATATTGTATGGATAAACTATTTCTTAATAAAAGAAATAGTCTCAACAGCATGGTCTGCCATTGTTTTAAGAAAATACATCCCTGATGGCAGTGCGGAAATATCCACCTGATTGTCCGAACTGTTTACTTTCAAAACTTCACTTCCTACCAGATTGTATATACCTGTTAATGTTGTTTGGGCATCTTTCCTGACAATCGATAATTTAGTAGTCGCCGGATTAGGATATATTTTAATACTGTTTTGTACTGTTGGATTGTTTACAGCTGTAGGCAATGTCTGCTGTTTTTCATAACTCATTAATGAAATACCTGCATCGATATATTGTCCGCCAAAGGTTTGATGACAATGTACTGAAATATTATTTGTGCCATTTGCAATGATTGCATTTTTTGCAGCGTCATTAATTGGAAAAATCATATAAGATGTATTATAACCTGTCAGGGTGGAAGCTAATACACCATTCAGATATATTTCGCAATCTTCATCATGAAAAACTTTAAATACTAAACTATCCAGCATAGTCGGGGTTATTGTCCCGATATTAAACGATTGACGCATCCAGATATCAGGCGTTGTCCAGAGTGTACGAACATTCCCACCAGGTGTCCCGGCACTGCCAAATCCACCATTAGCCTTAACCCAGCTCGTATCGTCGAAAGTAGTAGTACTCCAGTCGGTTGTTGGTTGTGTTGTAGTGTATTTCCAGCTTCTTGTAGCGTTAAGTGATGTTGGCAATACATCCGTCTGATAAAGGTTCTTTTTGATGACACCCTGATTCGTAAAGAAGTATTTTGATGCAGTGCCTTTTACCATATACCTGTCATAGGTCATCAGTCCGTTCAGTTCGGTTTCTACATCTGTAAGTTCTGTATATACGGCAGCACTTAGACCATAATTGGTTTTGAATTGTATTAGCATATCTGCAAATGAATTATACATAGTATATAAATCTGCCATATTCGTAACCATAACATAAGTAGTGCCTTTATTCCAGACATGACTGGAGATATTTAAGCCAATACCCCCGAACTCACCGCAGGCTAAAATCTGTGAATTGCTGTAAGGACATCCCGGAGGTGGGTAACTATGAATATCAAGTATCTGACCGGCACCTTCCCAGTTATTACCACTGGCCTGATTTACAAGTCTCGAAGGGTCAATTGACCTGACATCATTCACCAGCAACTGAGTGTCGTGTTGCCCCTGGCCTTCATTAAAAACTACCCATGTAACAATACTTGGACTATTCCAGTGTGTTTTTACCATTGTCTCCAGCTCTGATTTAAAAGCAAGGGTATCAATGTCAGGATGGACATCGGTGTAGGAATTAGGCGATGGCATATCCTGCCATATCAGAATCCCTAACTTGTCAGCCCAGTAATACCAGCGATATGGCTCAACCTTAATGTGTTTACGGATCATATTAAAACCTAATTGCTTGACTTTCTTTAAATCATTCTGGATCGCTAAATCTGATGGTGCTGAGTAAAGTCCATCAGGCCAGAAACCCTGATCTAATGGCCCGAATTGAAAAAGAAACTGATTGTTTAACATCATTTTATTGTAATTCCCCACGATGCCTGACGATATTTTCCGCATCCCAAAATAACTGCTTAAAGAGTCGATAGCGGTAGTCCCACTTTTCAGAGTGACTTTTAATTTATAAAGAAATGGTGAATCAGGTGACCAGAGTTTTGGATTTGGAACAGCAATGACCAAATCGGTATTTGCATTCCCCGTAAAAGTGGTCAC
>Ga0302288_1002306_pt1 | contig 11345 bp, 8 predicted proteins | sample III_Fen_N1_1_FD_194549 | JGI IMG/M metagenome (GOLD analysis project Ga0302288, IMG submission 194549) | Peat permafrost microbial communities from Stordalen Mire near Abisko, Sweden - III_Fen_N1_1 | ecosystem: Environmental > Terrestrial > Soil > Wetlands > Permafrost | place: Sweden: Abisko...
ACTCTTCATCGCAAACGAGGGGAGAGGCGAAAGAATCTTGAAAATAAAATAATTAAAAAACCAGTTTGATATAATATTCATTTTTGCAAATTTTGAAGGAAACTAAGAAAAATACGGTAAGCTCTCCTATATATGCTAGTTACCACCAATGTAAAGGACAGACAGATTATGAGAATTAAGGTTATTTTGATAACAATACTGACTGTTTCACTTCTGACAAGTTGTGAAATGATTAGTAACGCTTATAAATATAGAGATACGACCAAAGAGTTCGTTGAAACTTTGCTTAAAGAAGACTACAACAAGTCCATTGACTATATGGCCATGGAACACGAAACGGCTAAAAATGCCAATGTTGACTCAATAAAAGCAGGTCTCAAAATTTTTAGAAACAGTATTGTCAAAGAATTTGGGACAGAGTTGGACTATTCTTTAATGAAATCCGAAAAGAAATTCTCAACGATAAAAGAGGATAACACACCACCAAATACAACAGTTGTTTTGGTCGAGTTTTCTAACAAAAAAGAATTTAGCGTTTTTAAAGTTTTGTTTGACGACAAATCTCAAAAGATTTTAAACATAAACACTTTCGATAGAATAGAGCCAATTCCTTCAATGACAGTTTTTTGGTTGTTTGGACTACTTGCCATTTGTGTCCCAGTTTTTAATATTTATGTCATACGACAAATCAAACGTAGCGACCTAAAGAAGAAATGGTTAAAATATATTGCAGTATTTTGCCTAAATGTTCCAGCTATTACTTATGCAGCTGTTGGTGGACTTTCATTCAACCCATTAAATTTTCAATTTCTTTTAGGAATCAGTTTCAATTATATGGGTCATCTATATTCCGCATGGACAATTGGGTTTCCACTCGGTGGACTCTATTGGTTTTGGAAACTAAAACAAAAACCCAAATTGACAAATGAGATTAAACCGGTGACGGACGTTCAAATAGAAACATTGAATGAAGAAGTACAAGTCAAAATTGAATAGGAACACTGGTGGTAACTTCAGCTACTTGGCAAGTGCGGCAACGGTGGTTTTCGGTGGGCATCTTTCCGCTCAGGTTGCTTTTCGGTTTGATATCTGCCAGTTGGCGGACGCAATGCGTTACTGTATGTAGCTTCTCCGGTTATGGACAATTTAAAAAATGACACGACATTGAAAGAGTTTCCTAAAGACATAAAATTCAAATACGATTGGAGAAAATATCAGAAAAAGGTTCTTGATAATTTAGAGGGACATCTTGATGATAATCATCTACATATTATTGCACCTCCTGGTTCAGGAAAAACTGTGCTTGGACTTGAGGTTGCATTACGTTTGAATAAACCAACTCTGGTTTTTGCACCTACAGTTGCAATCAAAGAACAATGGATTGATAGGTTTTGTGAACTATTTTTACAACATGTTGATAGACCCGAATGGATTTCAGATGACATTCGCAATCCATCCTTTCTTACTATTTCAACCTATCAGGCATTGCATGCGGCATGTACTAATTCTGAACCTGAAGCCGAAAGTGATTTAGTGGAAGATGAATCTGAAAGCAAAAGCAATAGCAGCAATTCTAAAGTGATTGATGCAAGAGAAATTATAAAACTTCTAAAAGTACAAAAGATCGGTACGATTGTGGTTGATGAGGCTCATCATTTAAAGAACGAGTGGTGGAAATCGCTTACAGCAATAAATGACGAACTAAAGCCAACAATTGTAGGTCTAACAGCTACTCCTCCTTATGATGTTGCTTATATTGAATGGCAAAGGTATCTTGAGTTAAACGGAGCTATTGATTTCGAAATTTCAGTTCCTGAATTGGTAGTTGAAAATGACTTATGTCCGCATCAGGATTATGTGTATTTGTCCGAACCAACTACAGAGGAAAACAATATTATTATTGAACAGCGGGAAAAAGCGCTCAAGCTATTTGAAGACCTAAAAAAAGATGAATCCCTAATTCATGCACTGCGAAATCACCCGGTGTATTTATCGCCATCCACCAACTTAGAATGGATTTACAACAATCTTGAATGTTATTCTTCTCTGCTAATTTACCTGAATGCTACAAACAATGAAATTACAGAGAATCATATTGAAGTTGTAGGTGACAAAAAGTTTAAAATTCCAGCACTAACCAATGAATGGATGGAAATACTGTTGAACTTCTATCTGTTTAGTGATAAAGAGAATTTTAATGACGAAGAGCACAAAGAAAAACTTACAAACCGATTAAGCAGATATGGAGTTTTAGATCGCAAGACCATCAACTTTACCCAGAATCAGAAAATTAACGACTCTCTGGGAAATAGTTTAAGCAAACTGGGAAGTATCAGTAAAATTATAGATGTCGAGTATAATTCTTTGGGCGATAACCTGCGAATGGTAATATTGACAGATTATATTCGAAAAGAATATTTGGTTGCTGAAACGAAAAACTCGCTTGAACTTACCAAAATTGGTGTTATGCCTATTTTTGAAAAATTACGTAGAGCTAACTATGATAACATCCGAATAGGAATTTTGTCTGGCTCTTTAATTATTATTCCTAAATCAGCTTATGCAACATTACTTGATAAAGCTCAACATGGTCAGAAAAGAGAAATTTCCACCACAGAATTGCCCTACGACCCGAATTATTTAATTGTAAACACTACCGAACAGATAAAACACGATTTAATACACCTGATTACCCAAATTTTCGAGCAAGGAGAGATTCAAATTCTTATTGGTACAAAATCCTTACTGGGAGAAGGGTGGGATGCTCCGGCAATCAATTCTTTAATCCTGGCAAGTTTTGTTGGTTCATATGTTCTTTCTAATCAAATGCGAGGAAGAGCCATTCGTTCGGATAGAAATAATGTCAATAAAACAGGAAATATTTGGCATTTGGTATGTGTCGACAAGACAGCTGGCGATGGTGGTGCTGATGTTCAGTTACTCAAAAGACGATTTAAGGGTTTTGTTGGTCTTTCAATTAGTGAAGACCCTAGTATCGAAAATGGTATTAGCCGTTTGAATTTACCGGATAACTATAAAACAAAGAATGAGATAACTGAATTCAATACTAAAACAGCTGAATTTGCAATACAACGTGACCTTTTAAAACAAAAATGGAACGAAGCGTTGAGCAACGGTGTGTCGCTCACCGAAGTGATTAAAGTACCATTTCCAGAAGATGAAGATTTTCACGAAATAAAATCGCTTTATTACCACAAAACAATTCGAAATCTTGTTGCGACTTTAGGATTTGTACTTATGGTATTCGGACAAGATATTTTTTTCGGTATATTTAGATCACTTCGTTATATAAAAACGTTACACGACTTTTTGTTTTTCCTAATGATTGTAGGGATTGTGGGTGTAATAGCGTTTGGAGGGTTGTTTTACAAAACATTAAAACTATTTATCAAATATCGTGATATTTCGAAAGATATTCAGCAAATTGGAGAGGCCCTGCTCGAATCGTTAGTGAAAATGGAAGTCATAAAAACTAACTATTCGCAACTTAGTGTTATTTCAACTGTCGATAAATTTGGAGCTATATATTGCCATCTCGAAGGAGGTAGTTCTTTCGAAAAAGCGACTTTTATCAAATCACTCCACGAGATTATTGGAACAATCAACAATCCAAGGTATGTTATCATTCGGAAAAATACGTTTATGGGCATCGTCAATCAGTGCGATTTTCATTCTGTGCCAGAGCTAATTGCACAAAATAAAAAAACTGCTGAGTATTTTGAGAAACAATGGAGTAGGTTTGTAGGAACTTGTGAATTGGTTTATACAAGAACAATTGAGGGACGAAAAATTCTACTAAAATCCAGAGTGAATTCACTTTCTTCTGAATTTGAAGATAAAACAGAAAGAATAAATAAATGGAAATAAAAACTGGACATAATAAAGGTACATATGCAATGCGGGTTTCAGTGGTTTACAGATGCAGGTCTCGTAGCAAATTTTCGTCTCGGTTGATACTGACTCAGCTTCGTAATCCCGCACTGCGCATAGCATAGATTGACGATTGAAAAACGTTTGTTAGAATATTATTGGCTCACAGCAGACTTACAGTTGAATCAAAAATTATGAGAGATTATAGACTGAGTTTTATAAAAAATATTAAACGTGGCTTCTTGACAATTCCTTATGGACTAATAACAGTAGGAATAATTATTCTCATATTGAGAGTTGATGTTGTTTTTTGGCAGAAGATTCTATTTATATTAATATTTGGCTCTATTGGTTTGCCCGGTTTAATGATTCATCTTTATTATATTGGGCATGATATAAATGTGAGAATCTCCTATAATAACAAAAACGATTTTTTTGAATTTGGTAAAAATGGACAAACTATCAAGATACTTAAAAGCGATATTGAAAGTATTGTGAGAATACATCGAAATGTACAATTTGTTTTATGGTATAGCTATATGATGTTCAAAATTAGACTAAAGGATGGTGGAGTCTATTCAATTACAAATCTGTCAATTGAATTTGATGAGTTGTATGAGCTTACAAAGATTAAAGGCAAACAACCAAAAATCTTTAACAAATTTAGATTAATATGACAAGGAATAAAGTACGAACGCATAATATCAGTTACCCGTCAAGTTCGGCAGCAATGGTTTTCGGTGTGCATCTTTCCGCCTAGGTCTGTGTTCCTCCTTGTTGCAAGCGAGCGAGAGTTTAGGAGCTATCGAAGGTTTTGTAATTGGCGCAGTTGATGAAATGATAGACCTATGGTAATTTATAATTAAAAAACGAGTTATGTATATTTTTATCATTTGTTTAACCTTATTTCAATCTTCTATTATCTTTTCTTTGATAGACTTGCGAAATGAGCAGCATGTATCTTTGAGTCGTCTTTTTATAAATAGGAATAAAAAGGGGTTTTTTAAGCGGGTATCAATGCTTCACAATCCATCAGACTTGGCTTTGTTTCTATGTGTTTTGGTTCTAACTATTTATATGAAAATAAATTATATAGAGGTGTTGGTATTTGCAATTTTGATGCTTCTCGTTCAAAAAGCATCAATTTTACTAATTTCCAGAAAGCTGAAAAGTAAACTTTAAACAAAAATCTGCTCTTCCCCAGTGCTACTATCGTTTGTAACGAGGGTTAATGATCTAATGTCTGTGACGTAACTTTTGTTTAGCCATGATGAATTATTCTGGTTTTTATGAGTGGTAATAGCTGAGTTGTAAACTCAGAATCACTAACTCTTGTTGCAAACTAGGGGAGGTGCGAAAGAACATTGAAAATAAAATAATTGAAAAACCAGTTTGATATAATATTCATTTTTGCAAACTTTGAAGGAAACGAGGAAAAGTAAGGTAGGTTTGCAGAAAGGTAGTAGTTATGTGGCATTAAAAAAAACGCTACAACCATGATAGATATTGAAAGAAGGGGAAAAATGGCATATCATTTAAGGCAACTTACGGTTGGATTAATAAGCAATGATGAATTCGAAGAGAGAGTAATGAATGATGTTACTTATGGGTATCTTCCAGAACAGTATTATAGAGCAAAAGAAGCAGAAAATGATGATTCTGTGATAAGACCAATATTAGAATTTTCATGGTGCTTGTATAATGATACATACAATCATAAATTAAATGGCAAACATAAATTATCCGATAACCAGATTAAAGAAATTGCACGATATATTTTATTCCTGCATTCTGATTTTGAATATGATTGGACATACCTTGATTTAACAAATCCTGTGATTCGCTTTTCATTTAAAGATATTCTTAAAAGTATTATGACTCTTGGACAACATTACAAAGATTTAAACCTAAAGCGAGAAGAAGAATTTGAATTAATGAAAAAGTCAGGTGATTTTGAATTTTGGCCATTTAAAACAAAAGCAGATTATGAGAGACAATTAAAAAAACAACCATATTTAATTGGAAAAAACAACGCTAATGATGAAATGGCAAGAAATAAACAGAACATTATGAGGAAGTATTCAATTGTACTTTTGTTACTAATTTTTGGTTTATTAGGTGGGCTGGGTTCCTGCAACAAGACAGATTCAATGGAGAATAGTTTGGTCGGGATTTGGAAAAGTACAAAAGTTGATACTCTTGCCCAGTATATTAAACCTGTCAAACCTGAGACTTTTCGCTCATATGAGTACCTGAATCGCGTCCTTGTAATTAATGTCGATGGTTCATTTCAGTTGGTAGAATCGAAGGACACGATTACTGGCACATGGAATCAAAGTAAATCTGATTCGCTTATAGTAACAAACAATAGAATTCATGGAAAATATTATTACGACTCAAAAATTGAGTTCGTTGACAAGAATAATTTGATAATATGTCATAGTTATGGATATGGTTATTCTGCGATTGGTTCTGGTTATTCAGTAGAAGAAAGCACCTTGTATGACATCAAATTTCACTACACCAGGAAATAAGCTCTTCATATGAAATTTAATGAAAGAGATATTGCGTTTATGTATTTAATTTTTAATTGTTTATGAATATTAGTAATAGAATAATCTTAATTAGTTTAATATCTATTCTGGGCATGCAAGTCTATTCTCAAAGTAATCAATTGTCCAAACAATATAGTGGTAGGATTCACAACGGTTTTTATTTGTCGCTGGCTCCAGGAGCTAATCTAACCAATGTTAAAATGACAGACAACGAAGGTTCTACCACATTTAAAGGACTTGGAGCTGGATGGGATATCAAGATCGGTAAAGCACTACAGGAGAACCTCATCTTACATGCTACTATATTAATGCATAGTGTTTACGAGCCAAAAATTTATGACTCATCCAAGGGACTAAATGGAACAACGGTCAAAAATATCGATTTATCTGAAGCAATGATTGGTGCCGGAATGACCTACTATACACCTAAAAACTATCTGTTATCAACATCAATTGGACTGGGCGGATTTACTTTAGCTAATGAGAAAAAGAAAGAGGATAGCACTTCAGATAAAGGATTAAGCTTTCAATTAAAGGCTGGGAAGGAATGGTGGATTTCGCCTAAATGGGGAATAGGTTTAGCCGTTTATTATCACAACACAAATGTTCGAAATCAGGACGTGAAAACTGATGTAGAAAGGATTAAAAGTAATAATTTCGGTATTGTCCTTAGTGCCACTCGAAACGGAAGAAAATAAAAAAATATTTTACCATCTTGTTTTAACTAATTATTTGTCCTCAGTTATCAATGATAGAGCGTTTTTCTGTTGAGATCCGAACTCAGAACCACTAGCTCTTGTTGCAAACGAGGGGGAGAGGCGGTGCTTGTTATAGTGCAAGTTTAAACAAACAAGAACGACAATGAATAAATTGATCTTTTTATTGACATTTCTAATTTGTGTTTCGTGCGGACGAAGCACCGATAACAGAATTCGGACAAACCCAGCCATTGTTCAATCGACAATTGTAGGACAAGAAAACCCAATCATTAACGCTTTGTCATTCATAAACTCTTACGTTGACAACTGTAATAAAATGAAAGAATCAATTGAGCTTGTTCAATGGGTAAATTCAAATAAGTTGACAACTACTAACTTTAGGACAGAACTAAAGAGAGTAATGAGTCAAGCCAAAAAAGTCGAACCCGAAATTGGACTTGACGCAGACCCCATCTTTGATGCTCAAGATTATCCGGACAAAGGCTTTGAATTGGACTCATTTGATAGCAAAACAAATTATATTGTGATTAAAGGTAAAAACTGGCCAGACTTCAAGTTGACCATCAAAATGGTTTTAGAAAACGATGACTGGCTTGTTGATGGTTGCGGGATAATAAACATTCCAAATGACAAACGAATTGCAAGATAGAAGGGGGAGTTGCGGAAGTCGTGTTCCTGACTGTAGCTGGATTGTAAAAAAAGAAAAAAGGATAGATTCTCTAATCCATCCTTTCCCTAAAACCTAACTAAACTAACTAAACCAATAAAACCTAACTTATGAAATGTGATAACGCGACAAAGATATGTTGTAAAGCATTTATTCGTGTTAATTGAATCTTAACAGATGGCTGTTTTTACATTAAGTCTATTCAAAACAAAAGCCGGAGACTTATTCGTTCCGGCTTAATGTTTTCCGATTGATTGATTCAGTTTAATTCTGCTATTTGCCTTCCTGTTCGGCTAATAAAACATTATTTACAGAACCGTGAAGTAATAGTAATCGTTTGGCTTTCACTTCGTCATATCCTAATTCAGCCATAATCATGCGGGTTCCGCGATTAATTAACTTCTGATTGGTTAATTGCATGTTTACCATTTTGTTGCCTTTAACCCGTCCGAGTCGAATCATCAACGAAGTAGTAATCATGTTCAGAATTAATTTCTGTGAAGTTCCTGATTTCATACGGGTACTACCAGTAAGGAACTCCGGTCCGACAATTGCTTCTATTGCAATATCAACGTTTTTGGCAAGTTCGCTACCGGTATTATTGACGATACATCCGGTAAGAATTCCTTCGGTACGGGCTTTCTTTACTGTGCCAATTACATACGGTGTTCTTCCTGAAGCAGCTATCCCGACGATTGAATCAAGTTTGTTAATCTGGAATTTTTCCAGATCTTTCCAGCCTTGTTCTTCATCGTCTTCAGCCATTTCTACTGCTTTGCGTATTGCTTTATCGCCGCCGGCAATTAATCCGATAACCAGATCGTGGCCAACGCCAAAGGTTGGAGGAACTTCAGATGCATCCAATATACCTAAACGGCCACTGGTACCTGCTCCCATGTAAAACAAACGTCCCCCTTTTTTCATCCGCTGATAAATTTGCTCAACGAGTTTTTCTATCTGGGGGATAGCTTCATGCACTGCCGGTAATACTTTCTTGTCTTCTTCGTGAATGCTTAGTAAAAGCTCTTCTACCGATTTCGTTTCCAGATCATTGTATAATGAATCGGCTTCGGTTGTACTTTCTGTTGTCATTCTTTATATCTCTTAATTTTAACTTTACTATATCTTGTTTGAATAATATTTTTCGAGTCCTTCAATCGGATCTTTAAGTATGGTGGTTTGTTCAAATCCATAGTAACTGGCTACGTTATTCAGAATTTGACTGAAATGAAAGGCAACTGAGCCAATAAAACCGATTGGATAAGTTGTGTAATCCGGAAGTTTGATAACATTTCGTTCGAAAAACTCCATAAAACTCTGTTGTACCATTTCCTGACAATAAGCAGAGTTGATATGCTCTGATAAAAATGGAGTGAACTGAGCCAGAAACTGATTAGGCTTTTCAGTTCGGTACACGCGGGTTAAGGCTTCTTCGCGTGTAATGTTATATTCTTGGGAAAATTTAGTTCGCAGATTTTCAGGCATCATGTTTTTGAAATAGTCACCCAAGAGCTTACGTCCCATAACCGCACCACTACCTTCGTCGCCAAGAATAAAACCAAGAGGGGAAACTCCTCCGGTTATTTTTTGACCGTCATACAGACAAACGTTTGATCCGGTTCCTAATATGCATGCGATTCCGGCATTATCACCCAGTAATGCACGGGCAGCACCCAGCACATCGCTATGAGCTTCGATGCTGGCATTTGCATAAATTCGAAGTAAAGCTTTACGAATGATGTCTCCTTTTTCAGCATTTACGATACCTGCTCCAAAAAAGAATATTTGGTCGACTTCGGAGCCAGTTTCCGGTAATAACAAGGTGTTTAGTTCCTGAAATATGTCATCTTCGTTTCGAAAGAAGGGATTAATTCCTGAAGTTTTTATATCTTTTACATTTCCGGATTTCTCAATGAGCTTCCATGCTGTTTTGGTCGATCCGCTATCTGCGATTAATATCATCTGTTATTAAAAATTGATGTTTTAAAATCTATACCAATTAATGGTGTAAAGATATATATTTTGGTTTGAAAATAAATGTATCATATAACATGTATTACCAATATTTGTAAATTCATTTATTACACTATTTTTGATCCGTGATTTGATGCTTATTTTTTTATGGATTTTTAATTTGATTTCTGATTGAATCCGGATATCTGAATAAGCACTTTTCTTTTGTCGATTTATACTGAACTAAAACCAGAAAACCTACATTGCCATGAAAAAATGTATACTTATTTTCTTTGTTTGTTTGGCTTCGGCAGTATCTTTTGCTGCTTCTGTAATACGGATTAATCAGCTTGGCTATTTGCCTAAATCTGTTAAAGTTGCTGTTTTACTTTCCGATCAGACTGATGAGTTTACTTCCTTTCAATTGATTGAAACACTGTCAGGAAAGCTTGTATTTGAAGGGAAAACCGAACTTGGTGATGCTACAATCTGGGGTAAACAGCGAGCGTATCGTTTAAATTTCTCTTCATTCCAGCAACAGGGTGGATATTATCTGAAAGTTGGCAATACGCAATCGCCTTCGTTTCGAATTTCTTCGGATGTATATCGTGGTTCTGCAGACTTCATCTTGAATTACATGCGCCAGCAGCGATGTGGTTTTAATCCTTATTTAAATGATTCCTGCCATACGCATGATGGTATTATTGTTGATCATCCGACAAAAACCGGACAGCGGATTGATGTGATTGGTGGTTGGCATGATGCTTCTGATTATTTGCAATATACCACCACTTCAGCCAATGCAATTTATCAGTTATTATTTGCCTATCAGCAAAATCCATCGGTTTATGGCGATCGCTACAATGCAAACGGGAAACCGGGAAGTAACGGAGTTCCAGATATTTTGGATGAAGCGCGTTGGGGATTGGAATGGTTATTAAAAATGAATCCTTCTGATAACGAAATGTATAACCAGATTGCTGATGATCGTGATCATATTGGAATGAGGCTTCCTACAAACGATACGCTTGGTGGATATGGTTTGGGAAAATATCGTCCGGTTTATTTTGTTACCGGTAAGTCTCAGGGATTGGGTAAATATAAAAACCGGACCACCGGAGTGTCTTCTACTGCTGCTAAATTTTCGTCTTCATTTGCTTTGGGAGCTACAATTTTTCAGCAGATTGATTCTGAATTTGCAGCTAAAATGCGTTCAAAATCGCTTAACGCCTGGACTTTTGCAAAGTCTGATTTAGGAAATTGCCAAACGGCATGTATGGTCTCTCCTTACTTCTATGAAGAAGATAATTATGTGGATGATATGGAGTTGGCTGCCGCTACCTTGATTTCTGAAAATAAAGAATTCGATTTTCAGAAAGAAGCAAAATATTGGGGCGAACTGGAACCGGTTTCTCCCTGGATGGAATTAAATCGAGCCCGTCATTATCAGTATTATCCGTTTATCAATCTGGGGCATGCTTTGCTTGCCAAAACGAATGATGCTAATGTATCGAAACAGTTTTCCGGATTGATGAAACAGGGTCTCGATGATCTGAAAAA
>Ga0302288_1002309_pt1 | contig 11342 bp, 5 predicted proteins | sample III_Fen_N1_1_FD_194549 | JGI IMG/M metagenome (GOLD analysis project Ga0302288, IMG submission 194549) | Peat permafrost microbial communities from Stordalen Mire near Abisko, Sweden - III_Fen_N1_1 | ecosystem: Environmental > Terrestrial > Soil > Wetlands > Permafrost | place: Sweden: Abisko...
TATAATCCCAACTGTATATTATCAGGATTTTTAATCCGAGAAAATGAAATCCGCTTTACAACCGGATATGTTGCTGGATTACAAATCCAAAGAACACAAGAACAGGGATTACAAATCATATTGACAGTGCCACAACTTTTATACATTTATGGAGAAGCGGATATCTGGCAGGACAGGGGATTTTAAAAAACAGATTGAATGAAATTAGTAATGTTTTTCCTGAATTGATAGTTAGATGTCAATTTAATGAAAATACCAAAACTCATATCATTGAAGTTAAACATTTACAGACATACCAAACAAATGATGACTATATTAAATGTGAGGCTGAACTACTGTTTGATTTTGAGAATAAATTTTTCCCTGAAACAATTTTGTTTGTTTCAGAAGATTCTCTTACACAACTAACAGAACCGGAATTTACTATCCGGAAACAAGAATTTGTAAGCTCAGGAGTCATCTAATCGGGAGAAATCAATTGGAGAAATTGTTTTAAATGACTAACGGCTTTTGCACCCAACTTTCAATTATTTGAAAATTTGTTTCGCATTCGCAGTTACAATCAGATATGAAGCGACAAATTACACCGGAATGTAATTTCGTATATGGTACATTCCGACTTGTCGGAAACCCTCAGTGGAGCCTGCGGAACTGGGGGAAAATAGAATATAAGCAACCCAACTCCAGAGGAGTTGACCAAAAGAAAAAGTACTTAAACTCTTGATTATGTTGGTGAACTCTTACAGAGTTCTATCTTTGATTTCATTCATAACCCCCAGTTTCGCAGGCTCAACTGGGGGTTATTTACTGAATACTCCTACGGAGTAATAATCGATCGAATGTCATTTCAATGACGATCTAATGATCAAATCAAATCAATTCAATAAGACATAAAAACGAACAATGGGTGCAAAAGACCATAGCCATTTTATTTTATTTGAATGCTCTTGATTTACAGTATTTTCTGAAATTGAATCTGAAGAAAATACAATTAAAATTTACATTATACAACGTAAGCGATATTCGACCCGTACAGATATTATTTGTATGGGTCATTTTTTTTTGGTGTTTAGTACAAAAACCCAAAGAGCCATAACGGAATCACATTCCCTGAGCCAACTTCAATATAGACTTTCATTACAAAAGCATTTTCTAATGTTTCAAAGCCACAATTATGTCAATCCATTGACATTTTTCACCCCTGATAAGAAACAGGTAGAATAGAAATTCTGAAAAGCAACTCTTTATGTGTGCATGCATGACTAATACGCATTATATTCATTGACCGGTTACAGAAGAATGGTTTGCTTAATGCAACGAAACGTTGCACAAATTCTTTAGTGATGCAATATCTCTCTTTTTTAATGGAATAAAGTTCATTACAGAAATTTAAACCCAACAAATGTAGCAAACTATAAAATAAAAAAATGAGGAAACAAGTAGTGAAACTAATCCTGTCTTTGAAAAACAGGTAATCAGCTTTTTTCTTCAATTCCCTTGTAGAACCTTTAACATAAGAACCCCGGCCATGCGTCTGGGTTTTTAATATCCGGAAACACCCGTAAACAGTAGTTTTATAAATATGTATAAAAAAAGTTTCGGATTTGGATTGTGGTGTTAAAATATTTTGTAATTTTGAGGGCGAAAAATTAAGATTTGCTACTACCCACTTATAAGTAATTGGAACACTATAATGTCTTATCTTATTTTACTTGAAATCAGACTTCTCCACCTGCCATCTCCAACGAATTGAGCAAAAAGAGAATTGAAAATTGAATTAACTTACAAGATGAAACCGGAAAACAAATAAGTGAATAAGGGCCAGATATTTTTTACTTAACCCAGATCACCGGGATGAATACTTTATTCCCTTATTTTAAAATTATTAACCGACTTCCAATTTGTAAGTTATAATTTTAAATTATTTAATTTCACACTGTTTGCAACGGAGAAAATATAGAGCTGTAATAGAATAAGTTTCATTAAATATTACAGAATATTATTTTTTTTTCTATTACTTAAATGAAATATGCTCTGTTGGGAAATATATGAGTGTTAGGTGAAATATAAAAGAAGAAAAGAAACCTTGTGACGAATCATTATTATTGGAGACAAAAGCCAATAGAATAGATTCTTTTATAAAACAGTCCGGACTTTTTATTATCACAGATTGCATTGAATGCCTCTGAATACAATGGAAATAGCGGAAAGTCTTTAAAAAAATAAATCAACAATCGAATTGTCAATAATTTAATTCTTTCAACAATGAAGAAACTCTACTTTTTAATTTATCTGTGTTTTATGGCTAACTTGCTAAGTGCTCAGGTAAGTAGTCTGGTGATCAAATTCAGAAATGGCAATGAAAAGAATGTACTGGTAAGTACCGTAAAAAGTATTACTTTTCCCGGCACTATGATGAACCTTTATATCTTTAATGGAGAAAGTGAAGTATTTACCAAATCAGACATTCAGATAATGTATTTTGCAACCACGACAGAAACACCGAAGGTTATTGATGACCAAAATAATCTCCTTATATATCCGAATCCAACGAAAGGGTTAGTCTATTTTAGAAACTTACCAACCCAAACCTCGAATGTACATATCTTCAATATGAGTGGTGTACAGGTATTTGCCGGAAAAATAACTTCTTCTGTTCAATCGTTGGATTTGGGCTTCCTGGTTCAGGGCATTTATTTTATAAATATTGATAACCAACTGGTAAAACTGATAAAATTATGAAACGACTATTGTATATTATCCTTTTACTGTTGATATTCTGTTCGGGAGCTGTGAAGGCTCAGGATTCGTTATTTTTTTATAAATCAGGTACTATAATTTATGGAACGCCTAAATATTTAATTGATAGTGTTACATTTTTAGCCCCTGATTATTACCCGAATTCCAGGTCGAATGAAGTTTTAAATAATTTAATGTCGAATGCCAATCTTACTAAATTTGCCAAAATGATACAAATTGCAAGATTTGAGAAGAAGTTGGATGACGTTACTATTTGGGCTCCGGTTAACAGTTCATTGAGTCAGGTTGATTTGTCCGATACCGTGTTAGTAAAAAGGATTGTAACAAATCATATTTCAAATTCAAAAATAAGCACTACGTTTAATGGAGATAGTCTAATGATTACAATGCTTAGCAACAAGCATTATCTATTGAAGAGAACATTGGGTAATTGCTCATTAGATGGAAATAAAATTTTGACTCAAAATGTGTATGTGTCTAAATCCATTATTCATATTATAGATAACCCCCTGATCTATAAACTGAATATATGGGAATATATTACTCAGGGAACCGGGCATGATTTAATGAAAGCTTATTTCAATTCACATACAAAAGCTACTACAGGCACTTCCACAACAAATGATTTATTAGACCAGATGTCATTTATCAATAGTGAGGATACGCTTAGCTCGGTTATTATCCCATCGGACGATGCATGGAAAGATGCTTATAGTAAATTATACCCATACTGTGTCGCACCCTTTGATAGTTTAAAGGACAGTCAGGATGAAGCTACAAAGTTTGCCATTATTAAGAATAATTTTTTCCCAGGGAAATTGAATGCATTGACAACGGATAGTGTTTTTACAGCCACCTCAGGTTATCAGCTAAAATCACCTGCAACAATACTCGAAGGAGCTCAAACCCGGGATTTGTCAAACGGGAATTGTTTCAATGTGAATCTGCTACGAATGTACAATCCGGAATATTGGAATAAGACTATCAGAATTGAAGCTGAAAATGCATTGTATGGTAGAGATGTTATTAATTTTAGTCCCGCAACAAGGATAAATTCGAATGCCGGATTTGACATATCCGCCGGAAAGTATTTAATTCTCACAAATAATACGACAAACAATACATCAATTGCGCGTGTAAAATTCCCAATCCCAAACACCCTATCAACTAAGTATAACGTTTATTGTGTGTTTGTACCCGGTACAGCTGTTGATACGGCCGATCACAAACCCTATAAAGTTAAGTTTTATGTATCCTACCTGGATAATAAAAATTCGTCAGGAACAAGTGTACCCGGGGGATATCAGGTTACTATGAAAGCTGTTAGTGCAACAAACACTTTAGGAACGAGTGCTGTATTTACCACAGATGGTGCGACAGTTCAAAAAATGCTGGTTTTAAAAGACTTTCAATTACCATTCTGTAACTTATACATGAGTAATAAATCAAAAATTAATTTTTCATTATTTGTTCAAAATGCTGCTACGACATCAGAAGCAGCAAGCTACAACCGAAGTATTCGGATTGATTGTATTATTCTGGAACCGGTTCAATAAAACGACAAGATTAAAAAAAGACAAGAACAATATGAAGACGATAATAAAAATAATCTTAGTGTTTCTTCCATTAATGGGTTCATTTGCATCTACTCAAGATACTATTTATGTCATGAGTTCCGGAATAGTGGTATATAAAAAAGCGATAACTGATGTTGATAGCATTAGCTTTGAAAACACATTATTTAACAGGAAAAGTATAGCTAATATAATTGCTGCAGATAAGAGTTACTCCATTTTCTATCAGGGACTTGTTGCCACGGGACTTGTAGATTCAATAAAGGTCGACAGGGATAAAAGTTACTATTACGACCAGTACCGCAATTTATTGAATCCACCATTTTCGCAAGGGAGCGGTTCTGTAGACCAATTGCCCCATGTAAGAAGATATGGTTTTACGGTGTTGATGGAAAGTGATTCTGTTTTTACAAGCCATAGTATAAACAATCTATCTGATTTACAAGCTTATGCTGCCACAGTTTACAATTCGGTTTATCCGGAAGATGCAAGTATTACTGATTTCACAAACCGAAGGAATAGTTTAAACCGGTTTATTGCTTATCATATCATCAATAAAAAACTGTCCGTTCCTATGTTTATTGATGCGTATGATTCGCCCCAGATGATTAAAACGGTTGATTTGTATGAGTATTTAGAACCCATGTGTCCAAATTCACTGATTGAAATTAAAAAAGAAAGAAGCACGGGGCTGACAAATCTAATTAATCAATCGGCTGATACAGGCGAAGCCATTCACATCATCAAGGGATCTACAAATAAAGATGTTTATAATGGATTTTACTATGGAATTGACAAAATCATGGCTTATGACTTAAAAGTAATTAGTCAGTTATCAAATAAAAGATTGCGCTTTGATATGGCAAGTTTATTTCCCGAGTTAACGAACAATAACATGCGCGGGTATTTGGGCGACAAAGCAACTGATACAAAATCATGGGTTTTCCCTAAAGGATATATAGACCGCTTAAAGACTGCTGAAGGAACAGTGTTTACTTACCTGAACGCTTTCGGAGGATACCTGGATTATCAGGGAGATGAAGTCTATTTCAGAGGACAGTATGATTTCACATTCACAACTCTACCCGTACCGGCAGGAACATATGAAGTCAGGTTAGGATACCAGCCTACCGGTGGACGTGGAATAGCAGAGGTTTATGTAGACAGCATGTCTGTCGGTCCACCTATTGATTACAGGATACAGGCAACAACCCCGGAAATTGGTTATGTTACACCAAATGTATCGAATCTGGATGATCCATATGGTTACGAGAATGACAAAATGATGCGCAATCATGGCTATATGAAAGGCCCGGCAAGCTATAAAGATATATTAGGTTGGTGGTATGAAAGGAAAATTGCCCGAAATAGTTACCTGGTTTTGAGAAAGATATTAGGGACTTTCAGATTTTCAACAGCAGGGAGTCATAAGATAGCAGTTAAAAGTTTAATGACCGGACAATTTATGATTGACTATATTGAATTTGTACCTGTAAGTGCTTTGGAGAATGAAGATGTAAATTGATGGAATATTGATGATATTTTGTCAATCTTTAGATTCCGTCCATTTCTCAAACTCTGTTTCTTAATTCTAATTTAATTGATTTCAAACTTTATACAATATGATACGAATATGTATGTTGAAAAATGATGACAATCGTAAGATGTTTGGTGTTATGAAAAAATCTTATCTTCTATTGCTTTTTTTGTTGGTATGTATAACTGCTATTGAAGCTAAGAACACATCAGATGTTAGTATATATGATTATCTGAAAACAGAAGGCCATTATACTACTTATATTAGATTGATTGATGATCTTGGATTAAACGCAGCTTACCAGTCAGGTAACAAAACATTATTTGTAGCAACTGATTCAGCCTTCGCTGTATTTTATACAAAAAATTCCTGGAATGTGTCAAATTACGGACAATTAACTCTTGCTCAGAAAAAAAAATTATTGAAGTTTTCAGGGATTAAATATGCCTATACCTTGACTGACCTTGTCAATCTCAATTCGGATGGTTATCTAATTCCATCGATGCGTCAGTTAACTTTATTACAAGCTATTGATAGTGTTCCTTTTCTTATTGGAGACCGTTTGCCTGCAAGCAAATACTGGGATTCAAAACGGACAAACGGTAGCTATGTCCTATGCGATAATACCAACATTCCTACCGTATTTTTTTCTCAGGACTTCATTGATAAAAATTCGATAACTGATGATGACTTAAAAGTAATATTGGGAATTGATTCCCGTTCTTATAATGATGTACATGTTTTTAACGATAAAGTTGTGAAACGTGATATTGCTTGTAAAAACGGATATGTCGACGTATTGCAGAGTGTGTTGATTCCACCAATGAATATGGCTCAATATATAAAATCAAATCCGAATACTCAGATTTTTTCCAGGTTGTTAGATCGTTTCTGTGCCCCGTATTTTGATGCTACAAGTACGTCACTATTTCACCAACTACACCCCGAGCTTACAGATTCTGTTTTTACAAAGCATTATTTCTCCTATATAGGAGGGATTCGTTCTTACCCATCAGGGCAATCTATAAGTTCAAATTTATTACTTCCTTATGATCCGGGTTGGAATAGTTATAATAATAGTTATAATGATGTTTCAAGTACCCTTGAAACTGATATGGCAGCCATGTTTGTTCCATCAGATGAAGCAATGATGGAATATCTTCACAGCGAAATTTTAAACAGATATGGTTCCTGGGATAATGTGCCCGATCTAATTATAGCTTCAATTATCACAAAATGCATGCGCAATTCTTTGACTGAATCTGTGCCAGGTAAATTCAGTAAAATGGTGGATGGGCAAAAAGAAAGGTTGCCTGTTGTAAAAGGGGACATTGTCGAAGCCTATACTGGCGTGAATGGTGTAGTATATGTCACAAACAAGGTTTATCCGCCAAAAGAGATCACTACAGCATATGCTCCTGTTCTTTTAAGTTCAAATACAAAAGTTATGGATTGGTTGATTAAAAATTATGTCAACGAAGTATTCATCTATAAGTTTATACTAAACTCATTTGCAGCTAACTATAGTTTATTCGTACCAACTGACGAATATATGACAAAATATATCGACCCAATTGCATTTTCTAAAGCTATTCCGGGTGCATTGAAATATTGGTACAATTCTAATAAATCTGCAGTAAATGCCACTGTATACAAATATGATAAACAAACAGGAGTGGTTGGGGACTCTGTTGGGTGTATCACTAATAGTACGTTCATAATGAATCGTTTAGTTGATATACTCGACTCGCACATTGTTGTAGGAGATATTCAATCAGGCAAAAGTTTTTACAGGACGAGAGGAAATAATTTCATAAAAGTGTCCGGCACCGGTACAGGTATGACAGTAGAAGGTGGAGGAAATATAGCTATGGGAACACATTCAACTGTTTTAGATGTTTATAACCAAGCGAATGGTAAAACCTATTTTATTGATTACCCTATACAAACGCCTCTTAAATCGGTATATCAACTGCTAGGTGAAAATGCTGCTTTCAGTGAATTTTACAAACTCTTAAGTGGTTTTCCCACCGGTTCAGAGATGTTAAAGTCATTAAAAGGAATGGATTTCAATATTAAATTTTTCAACACATTTAATTATACTGTTTATGTGCCAACAAATGACGCTGTAAATAAAGCCATTCAGAATGGTATTATTACTCCCTGGGCATCGCAGGGAACAATTGTAGGCATAAATGATATGGCTGATTCTATTGCAAAGACTTTAGCAATATCTAAACTGGATCGTTTTCTACGATACCATTTTCAGGATAATTCGGTATTTGTTGACAACCAGCCTGTAAATGGCGTTTATCAGTCGGCGACCATAAAAAATGTCGATGGGGTTACCGGTTTCAGAACTGCAAAAAACAAGTTCTATAAAATAAGTGTAAGTGGTGCTGGAGGCAACCTCACGCTTACTACCGAAACAGGAAAAACAGCCCACGTAATTACATCGAATGGACTGTATAATATCATGGCTCGTGATTTTATATTTAATGAAAAAACATCTGCATTTAAAGAAATTGATGGAAGTAGCACCGGAGAAAATTTTTCAGTATCTACAATAGAGACTTCTTCATCAGCAGTGATTCATCAAATTGATAATGTGTTGACCTTTGAATAATAAAAATAGTCAATAGACTTCACTTTCCCTTTTTTCGTCCAATGTATTGAAGAGTTGGATTCGGTTGATAGCGTTTGAACGAAGCGGTACTTCCCGAAGAAAAAACGGGATGTAACATGTGCCGGAAATAAGATAAATCGGATTTGTGGTTTATGGTCAGTTGTAAACTGCATTTGTTTCCATCCGGGTTACACTTCGTTAAACCAGAACTATCCGGATTGTAGTATTTAATAGACTTGGAATAAGATTAGGAAAGTTTGCCAACAACTGAGGAAATTGAACATGAACTGAGCTTAGGAAACGAAAAAATAGAGGAAACGAGTAGTTTGAGTTCTCCTGTCTATGAAAATCAGTTAAGCAGTTTTTACCTTCAATTCCCTTGTAGCACCCTTAACATAATAACCCCGATATGCGTCGGGGTTTTTTAATAACCGGAAACACCCGGAAACAGTAGTTTTATAAATATGTATAAAAAAAGTTCCGGATTTAAATTGTGGTGTTAAAATATTTTGTAATTTTGACGTTCATTTTGTGTTATAAAACAAAGGAAACTATAACTGGAAACTTTAAATAAAACAGCAAAGAATAAAAGTGACAATAAAACAATAGATTATTAAAAACAAAAATTAAAAATATAAAAACTCATGAAGAAACTATTACCCCTTTTTATTTTTGTGATACTTGTTAATTTTGTCACAGCACAAGTTGTTAAAACGATAAATGTTTCTTCTTCAGGAACATTAAGTAGTTTGCTGACTTCTAACGAGAAAACAACAATTACAGATTTAACAGTAATAGGAACAATAGATGCGCGGGATATACAATGTATGCGTGATGAATTGACTGAACTGGCTAATCTGGATTTAAGCGGTGTAACTATAACAGCTTATACAGGCTCCGGGACTTACTCTACTTCAAATCCTGCAAATCAGTTGCCAGATATGTCATTCTACAGAATGACACCAGAATATAAAAAAGTATCATTACATAATATAATATTACCTCCAACAATAACAGCTATAGGTATGTTATCTTTCTATGGATGCACGTCTCTTGAAAAAATTTCATGTATGATTGACACACCACCAGTAATTGCCAATATGGCTTTATATGGTATTAAGCCAACCAAAGTTTATATTCCTGTTGGTAAAACTGCTATCTATAAAGCAGTTTCTGAATGGAGTAGTTTTAATTTTATAGAAATTTCTTTACCAACAGTTGCCGACCCAATAATCGGTTCATCCAATGTTTGTCAAGGTCAAAATTCTGTCGTATATACAGTCTCCCCAATTAGTAATGCTACATCGTATATATGGACATTACCAAACGGTGCAACAGGGACTAGTACAACGAATAGTATTACTTTGAATTTCAGCAAAACGTCTGTATCCGGAGATATTACTGTTCGGGGAAGTAATGATGCTGGATCAGGTACACCTTCAACATTGGCATTAACTGAAAATTCTTTGCCAGGCAATGCGGGTACTATAATCGGTCTTTCAACTGTTTGTGCCGGTCAAAATACAATTACTTATTCCGTTCCGCCAATTACAAATGCTACCGGTTATATCTGGACATTACCTACTGGTAGTACCGGAACCAGTAGTACTAATAGTATAACAGTTGATTATACCCAAACATCAGTTTCCGGGAATATTTCGGTCAGGGGTAATAATAGCTGCGGAGATGGTGAACCTTCAAGTTTATCTATTACAATACTACATTCGGTTGATAGTGCAGGAGCTATTGCTGGGTTAAGTACCGTCTGTCAGGGTCAGAATTCTGTTGTTTACACCATTGATCCGATTGTCAACGCTACAAATTATATCTGGACATTACCTACCGGTGCAACAGGAACAAGCATAACGAATAGTATTACCGTAAATTATACTAAAACGTCTGTTTCAGGAAATATATCTGTTCAAGGCAGTAATAATTGTGGTATAGGTTCAACTTCTTCATTACCAATTATCGTTAATTTATTGCCTGTAAATGCAGGTACTATTTCAGGGAACACATCCGTTTGTCAGGGAGAAAACTCTGTAACATATACTGTCCCTACTATTGATAACGCAACATCCTATATCTGGGTTTTACCTGCAGGTGCAACAGGATCAAGTACAACTAATAGTATCACTGTAAATTATACCAGGTCAGCTGTTTCGGGAAACATCACAGTGAAAGGACATAATGACTGTGGTGATGGAGCTTCGTCAGCTTTATCAATTACCGTCAATCCATTGCCTGTAATTGAACTGAGAGATACAGCAGTAATATCCGGTGGTATGGCTCCTTTATCACCAATAATAACGTATACCGGAACAGGAAACCTGAGCTATAAATGGACTCCTTCAACAGGATTAAACAGTGATACCATTGCACAGCCTGTAACTACACTTACCGGCAAATGCAGTTATACACTTGTTGTTACTACACCCGCCGGTTGCAGTGATTCTGCACATGTTACTGTCAATATTTCACCAATGGCACAACCTCAGATTGGCATTGTGGGAGTAACAAGTTCCAATAAAAACAGGGTTGTATGGAACAAGCCGGTTACAACAGGTATTGCCTCTTATTTTATTTATAAAGAAACAACTACAAGCAATGTGTTTGAAAAGATAGGTACTGTTTCGTACGATTCGTTGAGCGTTTTTGTAGATAATCAATCTTTTCCCGATGTGAAATCGGATAAATATAAATTATCAATTTTCGATCGGAATGGTATGGAGTCACCCTTAAGCGATGCACATAAGACGATGCATTTATCGATTAACAAAGGACAAAATGCTACCTGGAATTTGATCTGGGAACCGTACGAAGGCTTTTACGTTTCCACCTATAA
>Ga0302288_1002313_pt1 | contig 11336 bp, 9 predicted proteins | sample III_Fen_N1_1_FD_194549 | JGI IMG/M metagenome (GOLD analysis project Ga0302288, IMG submission 194549) | Peat permafrost microbial communities from Stordalen Mire near Abisko, Sweden - III_Fen_N1_1 | ecosystem: Environmental > Terrestrial > Soil > Wetlands > Permafrost | place: Sweden: Abisko...
TAATCAAAATCTTCATGGAATAGCACAGGCAGATATGGTGATCATTACACATCCCGATTTTCTGTCGCAAGCTCAGACTCTGGCTCAGGCTCACCGTGATAAAGATAATATGACAGTGGAAGTGGTAACAACCGATCAGATTTACAATGAATTTTCATCAGGAGCTCCTGATGCCACTGCCTATCGATGGATGTTGAAACTGTTATATGACAGGGCGATCCAGTCTAATAAAACATCCGATGTCCCAAAATATCTGCTTCTATTTGGAAAGGGTACATTTGATAATAGAAAGATACTTTCAAATTCAGGAGAGAATTTTATATTAACCTATGAGGCAGATAATTCACTTGAGTTGACACAATCGTATGTAACAGATGATTATTTTGCATTGCTTGATGATAATGAAGGTACACAAATCTCCTCAGGTTTAATGGATGTTGGTGTTGGACGTTTTACAGTAACAACATCGCAACAGGCAACTGATGTGGTCAATAAAACTATTGGCTATATGAATAATCAAGGGAAAGGATACTGGAAAAATCAACTGTGTTTTGTTGCTGATGATGGAGATGCTTCATTACATTCGACACAAGCTGATGGTATTGCTGTATCACTCGAAAATAAATATCCGTCCTATCAATTAAATAAAATATACCTGGATGCCTTTGTCCAGGTGGTTAATGCAAGTGGCCAAAGTTATCCGTTGGCAAAAAACAAATTAATGAATCTAATTCAGTCAGGATTATTCTTACTTAATTACACAGGTCATGCCAGCCCGTTAGCCTGGGCTAATGAATCTATATTGACACTAAATGATATAAAAGCACTGACTAATTCTCATTTGCCACTTGTTGTTGCCGCTACCTGTGATTTTGTAGAATTCGACAATCAGTTGTTTTCTGCCGGAGAAGAAATGATTTTTAATCCTATTGGAGGTGGAATCGGGATATTAGCTGCTACACGTCCTGTATATGCATCTCAAAATTTCACCCTGGATAAATTGTTTTGTGAGACATTGTTAATATTGCAAAGTGGAGACCATCTTCGTATAGGGGACGTCCTAAAATATACAAAAAATAATATTGGAGCTGAAATAAATAAATTATCTTATGTCTTTGTTGGTGATCCAGCCTTAAAACTAAACTATCCAACAAAATATCAGGTTGTTACAACTAAGATAAATGAAAGTACTTCATTTGGTAACGATACGTTACGTGCCCTTTCAGTTGATACAATTCAAGGTATTATAGCCGATCAAAACGGGAATAAAATAGCTAACTTCAACGGAAATCTGCATGCTATTGTTTATGATAAGGTGCAACGAATCACAACATTGAATAATGAAGGTGATGGATCGATGACTTATTCCGACCGTCCGAATACCTTGTTCTCTGGTGATGTCAAAGTAGTGGACGGAACTTATAGTTTAACGTTTATGTTGCCTAAAGATATAAAATATAATTACGGCGGAGGAAGAATAAATTATTATGCCAATGATGATACAAATGATTTCGAAGCGCAGGGCTATTTCGAAAATTTCCTTATCGGAGGAACCGATACTCACTTTTTAAACGATACGATAGGACCTAAAGCCGATTTATACCTGAATTCCACAAATTTTGTTTCAGGAGATAAAGTGAATGAAACACCCCTTTTCATGGCAAATGTGAGCGATAATGATGGAATTAATACTGTCGGGAGCGGTATTGGACATGATATAATGTTGACAATTGATCAGGATCCGGAACAATCATATGTGTTAAATGACTATTTTTTGGCTAATTCAAATAGCTATACAAGTGGAATTGTAAAATACAAATTGCCGTTGATGATAGACGGGAAACATACTCTGACATTTAGGGTTTGGGATTTACTGAATAACTCAACGTCAAAAACAATTAATTTTGAAGTAGTTACAGGATTAATACCAGAAATATTCTCAATATATAATTATCCAAATCCGGTGAAAACAGAGACAAAAATAGTTATTACAAATGATCGGCCTGAAACTATTCTAAGTACGACAGTTGAGATTTTTGACATCTCCGGACGAAAAATCTGGTCGTTTTCTCAATCGAGTGCGGATAATATTTCATGGAATTTAATTTCAAATAATGGTTTAAGGGTTAAAACCGGAATTTATTTTTATCGTGTAAGTATCAAAACAAAAAATAGTGACTCTACATCGAAAACAAATAAAATGTTGATTGTCGAATAATAAAATCAAAAATATCCGTTTAATTATTTAAATACTTAATTTTATTTACTAATATTGCACCTTTAAAAAATATAATTTTCGAATGAAAAATAACCTTTTAGTGATTTTCGTTTTTGTTACATTAACGGTAACAGTTTCTGCTCAGGTAAATAATCCGATTTCTACTGCAGTTCCTTCACTTTCAATAGCACCTGATGCACGGGCAGGTGGTATGGGTGATGTTGGTGCTGCAACCACACCTGATGTTAATTCTCAGTATTGGAATGCAGCCAAGTATGTTTTTATGGAGAGTGATGCAGGTTTATCTGTTTCTTATACACCGTGGCTAAGAAAATTGGTAACAGATATCAATCTGGCATATGTAGCAGGATATTGGAAATTTGATCAACGTCAGGCTCTAAGTGCTTCTCTGCGTTATTTCTCATTAGGAGATATAACATTGATGGATCAGTTAGGAATACCTCAAGGGTCAGCACATCCAAATGAACTCGCTGTTGATTTAGCTTATTCCCGTTTACTCTCTGAAAAACTTTCAGCAGCAATTACATTACGTTATATTCATTCTGATCTGAATAATGGAATAAATCTTTCAGGAGGAACAGAAATGTATCCGGGATCATCAGTAGCTGCTGACCTTTCTTCCTATTATAAAACTCCAATTACGTTACAAAATGTAGATGGCACTCTGGCTTTTGGTATTAATATATCAAATATAGGATCAAAAATATCGTATGATCAGAATGAAACAAGTAATTTTATACCTACAAATTTGCGTGTTGGAGGTTCCTTTGATTATCCTCTTGACAATTATAATAAGATTTCGTTCAGTGCTGATTTAAATAAATTATTGGTGCCAACACCAAAACTTAATCCAACAGCGGCAGATATCACTGCTTATAATAAATTATCACCAATAGCAGGTATATTCCAATCATTTACAGATGCACCTGGTGGATTTAAAGAAGAAATGGAAGAAATAATGTGGTCAGTAGGTGCAGAATATGCCTATAACAATCAATTCTTTGTGCGCGGTGGATATTTTAATGAAAATCAATATAAAGGAAATCGCAAGTATTTTACTGCTGGTGCCGGTTTTAAATTAAATATATTTCAACTTGATGCCGGATACGTAATCTCTACTTCACAATCAAATCCTCTCGATCAAACTTTACGTTTCTCGTTATCATTTGACTTGTTCGGATTGAAAAATCTGGTAAAATAATTTAAAAACATGGTTCTTTAAAACTTTATTATTTAGCCTTTAAACAGTTGTTCTTATCCTTTTGGTTAGTTCAACTGTTTTTAAATTTTATCTCCGAATATGAATATACGTGTGGGTTTTGGATACGATGTGCATAAAATTGTGCCTGAACGTGAATTATGGTTAGGTGGAATTCATATTGAACATAGTTTTGGATTATTGGGTCATTCGGATGCTGATGTGTTGATTCATGCTTTATGCGATGCTTTACTTGGAGCTGCAAATTTGCGTGATATAGGATTTCATTTTCCGGATAATTCAAAAGAATATGAAAATATAGACAGCAAAATATTATTGCTTGAAACAATGGTTTTAATAAGGAATAAAGGGTATGAATTAGGAAATGCCGATTGCACAATTTGCACAGAAGAACCAAAACTTAATCCTTATATACCTGCTATGCAAAGTTGTTTGTCCGAAGTATTGGGAGTTGATGCTGATTCAATTTCTATAAAGGCTACAACTTCTGAAAAGTTAGGTTTCGTTGGGAAAAAAGAAGGAATTTCTGCTTATGCCACTGTCCTAATTTGTCAGATTTAAAGTGTAATCAATAATTTCTGTTTATCTATATATTTTACCTATTTACTTATTCAAAAACTCTATAGGATTTCATGGTGGTTTCAATTAACTTCTGATTATTTTTGTATTATAAATATTAACCAATTAAAAATTAAAGAAAATGTCAGTATTAGTAGGAAAAAAAGCACCGGTATTTAACAGCAAAGCTGTATTAAACGGAAATGAAATTGTTGAAAGTTTTTCTTTGGAACAATTTGTAGGAGAAAAATATGTTGTTTTCTTCTTTTATCCGGCTGATTTTACGTTTGTTTGTCCAACAGAATTAATTGCATTTCAGGATAAGTCAGCAGAATTTGATAAAAGAAATACAATATTGATCGGAGCTTCAACCGATTCAGAATTTTCACATTGGAAATGGCTACAAACACCTCAAAATCAAGGAGGAATTCAAGGGGTTACTTATCCGATAGTTGCTGATCAGACTCTGTCAATATCAAAAGCATATGATGTATTAGCAGGGTGGGAAGAATATGATGAAGATGGAAATGAATCATTTGTAGGGGAACCGAAAGCTTACAGGGGACTGTTTCTAATCGACAAACAAGGAATTGTTCGTCATCAGGTTGTAAATGATATGCCTCTGGGCCGTAATGTCGATGAAGTGCTAAGAATGATAGATGCATTGCAATTTACTGAAGAATTTGGTGAAGTCTGTCCGGCAAACTGGAAGAAGGGTGAAAAAGCATTGAAGGCAACTCAGGATGGTATTGCTTCCTATTTGTCTGAAAAAGTTTAACTATAGATTCGAATTACTCAGATTAATAAGCCGGAACTATTTTTGTTCCGGCTATTTTTATGCTATCAGTTAAATTACAGAAACAATAAATGATGGATATTTTACGAAAATAATTTGTAAATTGATGGTGTCTTAAATAAATTAAATTAATTTTGCAAACAGGTATGCACTTAAGTCAGATTTAATTATAGTTTCAGCAATTGAATACAGGTACTTTTTAATAATTTAATTTTAAACATAATAATGAAATTCCCTTTCCGATCGATATTTGTTGCAATTTTATTTTTTTTATTTTCTTTTGAAGTAATTGCTCAGGATGAACGGGCACAATTACCTTTAGCATTACAAAATGCGTATTTTGGAGTAAGTATCGGATCAATTAATTATAATTTTGGTGCTGAGCAATTTAAGGCTCCTGTAGGATATATATTTAGAAATGTAACAGTGAATCACCCGGCTGTCCGTATAGTACTTTACGGATATGAATTTAATAAATACTTATCTGCTCAACTTACTTATATGCGACCGGTTTCGTGGGTGTTTTATTATTATGACAAAGGTACCGAAATAAATGCACGAAGCTCTGTATGGATGAATGTTGGAGGGCTCACTATTAGACCTCAATTACCAATTAGTAAACATTTTTCAATCAATGGTGAAGCCGGATTAGGTGTTGTAACCCGTCATGGGTTTAATAGTCAGGAGGGTGCTACCATTATTTCCGGAGTCACTTATTCCACTGTTCTACTGGGAGGAGGAGTTAATTATACTTTGAATAATAACTGGCGATTGATGTTAAGTGCGGCTTTCACTCCCAAAAATAATTCAGTTACTCAACCTGCAACTACATTTATATCTGCAGGCTTTAATTATAAGTTGACACCTGTTACTGATAAAGGTATTGAAAAGGCCGCTGAAACAGGGTTTATAAATCCGAAACAATGGGTTCAAATAGGATATTCAAATAATTTTCTCGGGTATGGAATAAATAATTTACTCGAAAAAGCAAATCTGTTTTGGGGAGGTGATGCAGAAGTGTTACAGGGTTTATCGCTTAATTATCATCGTAATATTTATCATACATCAAATGTATTTGCTTTGGATTGGGGAGTTAGTGCTTCCACCTGGCAAACTACAGGAATAAGTAAAAGACAACTCATTCAAAATAAAGAATCATTTTTTACTCTTTCTGTTTTTCCTGTTTTGAGATTTAATTTTTTGCATACTCAACCTGTGGATGCCTATTTCTATTATTCTGTTGCTGGTCCGACTTATATTTCCAAAACTATAATTAATGGAATTGAGACGGGCAAAAATTTCACTTTTCAGGATAATATTGGACTCGGTATTTTCTTCGGTGAAAAACGAAATTTGAATGCAGAAATCAAAATAGGACATTATTCAAACGGCAATATTTTCCCTTTAAATGGTGCTGTCAAAATTCCCTTATCTTTTAATGTAGGATACGCTTTCTAATAATTTCATAATTAATATTTTACTTTTAATGTGTTGATGATTTTAAGTTTTACTTCTTAAATAATAAAACCATGTTAGTAAAAACATTTGGCGCAGCTGTACAAGGTATTAATGCCACGATTGTTACTATTGAAGTTAATGTAAGTCAGGGAATACGATTCCTCCATGTTGGGCTTCCTGATAATGCAGTTAAAGAAAGTCATGAACGGATTGCATCTGCCTTAAATTTTACCGGACACAAATTTCCACGACAACAGATTGTCATTAACATGGCACCGGCTGATATTCGAAAAGAAGGGTCGGCTTATGATTTACCTATGGCTATTGGGATACTGGCAGCATCAAAATCCATTCAACCAATTGAATTGGAGAAGTTTGTAATTATGGGTGAATTATCATTAGATGGTGGATTACAGCCAATAAAAGGAGTGTTACCTATTGCCATAAAAGCCCGTGAGGAAGGATTTAAAGGATTTATTCTTCCAAAACAAAATGCGCGCGAAGCAGCTGTTGTGAATAATCTGGATGTTTATGGTGTCGAAAATATCACTGAAGTTATCGATTTCTTCAACGAAAAATCATCTCTTGAACCAACAATTGTAAACACAAGGGAAGAGTTCTTGAATAATGTGAATCTTTCTGAAATCGATTTTGCCGATGTGAAAGGACAAGAAAATGTTAAAAGAGCATTGGAAGTTGCTGCTGCCGGCGGTCACAATATTATAATGGTAGGACCTCCGGGGGCCGGAAAATCAATGCTAGCCAAACATATTCCTACTATTCTCCCCCCTTTATCTTTGCAGGAAGCCTTAGAAACTACCAAAATTCATTCTGTTGCCGGAAATATCGATAGTAATACTTCTTTAATATCTCAACGTCCATTCAGAAGTCCACATCATACAATTTCAGATGTCGCGCTGGTTGGTGGCGGAACATTCCCTCAACCAGGTGAAATATCGTTAGCTCATAACGGAGTCCTGTTTCTGGATGAATTACCCGAATTTAAACGAACAGTGCTGGAAGTAATGCGTCAGCCCCTTGAAGATCGCAAAATATGTATCTCGCGTGCCAAATTTTCAATCGAATATCCTGCTAGTTTTATGTTGGTAGCTTCTATGAATCCTTGTCCATGCGGATATTACAATCATCCTGAACGTGAATGTGTTTGTGGCCCCGGAGTCGTTCAGAGATACCTGAGCCGCATTTCCGGTCCTTTACTCGACCGAATAGATATTCATATTGAAATTATACCTGTTCCTTTTGAAAAACTTTCTGAAATGAAAGATTCTGAAACCAGTCAGAATGTGCGGGATCGCGTTATAAAAGCCCGTCAGATTCAGGAAGTCCGTTTTAAAGATATTGATGGTGTGTATTGCAATGCTCAAATGTCATCAAAAAATATGAGAGCATTTGCCCAAATTGATAAAGCTGGTTCTGAATTACTCAAAAATGCTATGCAACGTCTTAATTTGTCTGCTAGAGCGTATGATAGGATCATAAAAGTAGGACGTACAATTGCCGATTTGGATGATTCAGAAAATATTCTTTCCAATCATCTGGCAGAAGCTATCAATTATCGTAATCTTGATAGAGAAGGATGGGCAGGATAGATTATTTTGATTCGTGATTATTTATTAATAGATATTTAGCCAAGCCTGTTGATTATACAATCAGTTATGCTGATTATGTAATATAAAATAACTAGTGTTCAGTGTATTTAATTCCTTGATTTCTGTTTTGATTACTATTCGTTTATTCTTTCTTTCATTTTATGGACAAACCTTTTACAATACTAAAAATAACCAAAGAATTTGTCGATACTCTTCGTGCAAAACGAGAAGGTGCACATTTTCATGACTTTGAAGAATTGATTATTGTTACTGAAGGTAGTCTGGAGCATTATATTGATTTTCAGGTTGAAATTATGCAGGCACCTTCTGTGACATATGTTTCAATGGGTAAGATGCATAGGATTGTGGAACATGATGATTTACGGGGGTGGGTCATCAATTATCAAAATGAATTTATCCCTGACTCAAAGCTGAACTTTTACTCTAATTTCTTCACTTCTACAAGTATTCCCTTATCTCCGAATGTGTGTTTAAGCAGATTTACAAGTCTCTGCGAAATCATTCATACAGAATATGAACAACAAAATCCTGATTTTTTGACTATTCGCCACCTCACTTCCGGTTTGATTTCGATGATTGAAGCTGAGCGAAAACGTAATATTCCTGTTGAAAGTATTCTAAAAGCATCTCAAATAGCTACATTCAATAATTTTCTCAAGATATTAGAGGAAAACTTTCGTAGGGATGAAGGCGTAACTTTTTATGCAGATAAAATGAATATGTCAGAGAGAAACTTAAATATTATCTGCAAAAATAATTTTCAGAAAAGCGTTTCGGAAATCATAGAAACCCGTAAACTTATCGAAGCTAAGAATCAGTTGATTCATTCGGATAAATCGGTTTCAGAAATCGGGTATGATCTTGGTTACAACGAAAAATCTTACTTTACCCGTGTATTCCATAATAAAACTTCTGTAACACCTACTCAATTCCGCGAAATCACCCGTGCAATGATTTCTTAAAAGTGCCACTCTTTTTCCAAAAACTATTACCGTTTGCTTTTCTGTTGGCTGTATCTTTGTATCATAATAATGATTTCATTTTTATAATCAAACAAAAAGAAAAGACAATGAAAAAAGGAATTTATATTGCAATTGTTGCAATGATGTTTATCTCTTCTACAGCCGGAGCTGTAAAAAATGCAAACAATCAAAAGAGTTCTAAAAGTCAAAAAGAAATAGAATCTTTAAGGGCTCAAATCAAATTACTTACTGCCGGAAATGCAGAAGTATCAAAGTATCTGCAAACTTTCGACACACTTGATTTTACAGTTTTCAGCAACCAACAATGGGTCCGTTTGCATGAAAGTCATGCAAAAGACATTAAAGTAAACTGGCCTGATGGTCATTTCACTTTGGGTATTGATCGTCATATTGCCGATTTGAAAGCAATGTTTGTTTACGCACCCGACACTAAAATAAAAATACACCCTGTTCGCTTTGGCTCAGGTAATATGACTTGTGTGACTGGTGTTATGACCGGAACTTTTACATTACCAATGCCAATTGCTGATGGGAAATTTATACAACCTACCGGAAAATCATTCACGTTACCTATGTGTACTGTTGGCATCTGGAAAAACGGAGTTATGATTGAAGAATATCTGTTTTGGGATAATCAAACGTATATGAGTCAGTTAGGATTAGGTAAATAAGCATTAAACTAAAATATAACAATAATAAAACATCAAAAAAATGGCAACAACTGAATCAAAATTATTGCAGGGGGTAATTGACCCTTCTCATAGCAGAGTACAATTTAAGGTTAAACACCTTATGATATCGAATGTATTGGGAAGTTTCAAGGAATTTGAAGGAAATGCAAGTATGGTAGAAAATGATTTTGCATCCACCCTTGTGAGTTTTTCTATTAATACAGCATCCATTGATACAGAAGCAGCTGACAGGGATGCACATTTAAAAAGTGCTGATTTCTTCGACGCGGAAAACTTTCCTAAAATTGAATTTGAAGGCAAAGGTATGACTCAAAAAGATGAAGAAAATTTTAATCTGAATGGAGTATTAACTATTAAAGGAGTCTCAAAACCTGTCATCTTGTCGGTTGAATTCGGAGGATTGATGACTGACCCATGGGGAAATAAAAAGGCCGGTTTTTCTGTGACTGGCGAAATTAACCGTAAAGACTTTGGAATGGTTTGGAATGCTGCACTTGAAACAGGTGGGGTATTAGTTAGTGACAAAGTGAAAATACTTTGTGATGTCGAATTTGGAATAAGCTAATTGAAAGAATTATTTTCTTTTAAATTGACTGCCAGACGAATTGAATCCTTGGTTAAAAATAAAATATATGATGAATCTCAATAATCAGAGTAATATAATTCCTTCCTTAGACAACACAGGACGTATGCCTGTGTTGTTTGTAGGACATGGAAGCCCAATGTATGTCATAGAGGAAAATGAATTTACTAATAAATGGCAAACTCTGGGTAAAACAATTCCAACCCCTAAATCAATTATTTGTATTTCTGCTCATTGGGAAACACGGGGTACACTAGTAACGGCAATGCCAAAACCACCAACTATTCACGACTTTGGTGGTTTTCCAAGCGAATTATATGAAATACAATATCCGGCATCAGGAAATCCGGAATTAGCTCAAGAAACAATAAATACAATTCATAGTACAAAAGTTCTGGCTGACGAGAAATGGGGACTTGATCACGGAGCCTGGAGTGTCATCAGCCGAATGTATCCAACTGCTGAAATTCCTGTGATTCAAATGAGTCTGGATTATAACAAATCACCCAGAGAACATTATGAAACGGCAAAAGAATTAGCCTCGTTCAGAGATAAAGGTGTTTTGATTATAGGAAGTGGGAATATGGTACATAATCTACACAAAGTTGCATGGGATAAAGAGGATGATGAAGAATTCGGATTTGACTGGGCTCTGGAAGCAAACGGAATATTCAAAAATTTAATACAGTCAAATAATTTTAAAGAGCTTATTAACTATGGTCGATTGGGTACCGCTGTAAATATGGCTGTGCCTACCCCCGACCATTTTTTACCTTTACTCTATGCCTTAGCATTGAAAAATGAAAATGAGGAAATCTCATTTTTTAATGATAAAGCTGTAATGGGATCTTTAACCATGACTTCCTTAAAAATAGGCTGACACTATTGCCAATTTTAATGTAATATTTACAACAATCAAAATACCGGCTTTATACCAAATGTGCTAAGGTTCTGTAATTAATTTGACTTAACCCTTTGCAGATTAAAAATAAAGTTGTATTTTTGCACCTCGTTTCGGATAAGGTATACAAGTAGCAATGCCACAAGCAACTCACCTTCCCGATGTAATCAGAAAAGTCGTTAAAAAATGTACGCAATCGTAGAGATTTTAGGACAACAGTTTAAGGTGGAAGCCGGAAAAAGACTGTTTATCCATCGCATGGAAGAGGCCGAAAGA
>Ga0302288_1002316_pt1 | contig 11323 bp, 8 predicted proteins | sample III_Fen_N1_1_FD_194549 | JGI IMG/M metagenome (GOLD analysis project Ga0302288, IMG submission 194549) | Peat permafrost microbial communities from Stordalen Mire near Abisko, Sweden - III_Fen_N1_1 | ecosystem: Environmental > Terrestrial > Soil > Wetlands > Permafrost | place: Sweden: Abisko...
AATCCGTTTAAGGGAAGTACCCGTATTCGAGTAATTCATGATAGACCGGAAACAATTATAAAAACTACGGTAGAGATTTTTGATATTGTAGGTAAGAAAATATGGAGTTTTGATGAACCTTCGGCTGACGACATAAGCTGGGATTTATCGTCAATGGAGGGAGTAAAGATAAAGTCAGGAGTGTACCTTTACCGCGTCAGTATAAAAACAAAAAATAGCAATTTATATTATAAAACAAATAAAATGATCATTGTAGAACAATAAAATGAGAATTTTCCGTTATATTTAAGTATTTTTGTAGATTGTAATAAAATGTATATAAAAAGCATCCCTAATGAAAAGTAAACTTTTAGCTCTGAGTCTTATTACTATGTTTTCAATGAGTGTGTTAGCTCAAGAAAACAATCCAATTGTAACAGCAGTTCCGTCACTTTCAATTGCTCCTGATGCAAGGGGTGGAGGTATGGGTGATGTTGGTGTTGCTACTTCTCCGGATGTCAATTCACAATATTGGAATCCTGCAAAATACGTTTTTATGGAGAGTGATGCTGGTGTTTCTGTTTCATACACTCCATGGTTGCGAAAGTTGGTAAGTGATATTGATTTGGCTTATTTGGCTGGTTATTGGAAATTGGATAAAGGGCAGGCGGTGAGTATGTCGTTGCGTTATTTTTCGTTGGGTGATATAACGTTGATGGATGAGTTTGGTTATCCTCAAGGTTCTTCACATCCGAATGAAATAGCAATAGATGCAGCCTATTCTTTATTGTTATCTGAAAAACTATCCGGTTCGGTGGCTTTTCGTTACATTCGTTCTGATTTAGGAAATGGTATTGCTCAACAAGAAATATATCCGGGAAGTGCTGTGGCTGCTGATGTATCTGTATACTACAGAACGCCTATCACGCTTCAAAATACGGAGGGTGTTTTAGCATTTGGTGCGAATATATCAAATATCGGTTCAAAAATATCTTACGATAAAAAAGTAACCAGCAACTTTATTCCTACCAATATGCGTTTAGGTGCATCTTTTGATTATCCTATCGACCAGTATAATAAAATCTCTGTAAGTGCCGACATTAATAAGCTCCTTGTACCAACTCCGAAATTGAATCCTACCACCGAAGATTTGCAAGCTTACAGCGATATGTCGCCTCTGACGGGTATTTTTAAGTCTTTTGGTGATGCGCCGGGTGGTTTCTCTGAGGAGATGCGTGAAATTTCGTGGTCGTTAGGTGCTGAGTACGCGTATAATAATCAACTGTTTGTTCGTGGTGGATATTATAACGAAAGTCAATTCAAAGGGAATCGTAAGTACTTTACTGCCGGTTTTGGTTTTAAATTAAACGTTTTCCAACTGGATGCTGCTTATGTAATTTCGACTTCTCAAACCAATCCGCTTGATCAAACACTTCGATTCACATTAGGTTTTGATATATTTGGATTGAAAAATCTTGTGAAATAATACTGTTTTTCTGATTTTAAAAATAAACTATATACTCACTTACAAAAACGGTTGTTCACTACCTTTCGGTTGGTTCAACCGTTTTTGCATTTATAATAAACTACGAATAAAAATTTTAGAAGATGAAAGCTATACGAATTGGTTTTGGATACGATGTACACGCTTTTGCAAACGAGCGGGAGTTGTGGTTGGGTGGAATAAAAATAAAGCATACAGTTGGTCTTTTAGGCCATTCGGATGCCGATGTATTGATCCATGCCTTGTGTGATGCCTTGTTGGGGGCCGCTAACTTACGTGATATTGGTTACCACTTCCCTGATACCTCAAAAGTCTTTAAAAATATTGATAGTAAAATACTATTGAGAGATACAATGAAACTGATTCGTGATAAAGGGTATGAATTTGGTAATGCCGATTGCACGGTGTGCGCCGAAGAGCCAAAGCTTAATCCACATATACCGCTTATGCAGGCTTGTCTATCTGAAGTAATGGAGGTTGACGCTGATTCGATTTCAATTAAGGCCACAACTTCTGAGAGAATGGGCTTCGTAGGACGAAAAGAAGGAATTGCCGCTTATGCTAGTGTGTTGATTTTTAAACAATAAGTGGTTGTTTTGTGTTTTACTTTTTTAGAATATGTTTTTTCTATATTCATATAAAAAAACTCTATCGCATTTTATGGTGGAACTAATGTGCTTGTGTGTATTTTTGTATCATAATAAAACAAACAATTTAAAATAAAACAAAACATGTCAGTATTAGTAGGAAAAAAAGCGCCAGTATTTAACAGCAAGGCTGTTGTAAATGGCGGCGAAATTGTTGAGAATTTTTCTTTAGAACAATTTGTAGGTGAAAAATATGTAGTATTCTTTTTCTACCCTGCAGATTTTACTTTTGTGTGTCCAACTGAATTGCTAGCTTTCCAGGACAAAGCTGCTGAGTTTGCTGCTCTTAATACAGTTGTGATTGGTGCATCAACCGACTCTGAATTTTCACACTGGAAATGGCTTCAAACTCCACAAAATCAAGGTGGAATTCAAGGCGTAACGTATCCTTTGGTAGTAGATCAAAATTTGACTATTTCAAAGAACTACGATGTGCTTATCGGTGCTGATGAGTATGATGAAGAAGGAAACGAGTCATTTGTAGGTGAGCCAAAAGCATACCGTGGTTTGTTCTTGATTGACAAACAAGGTGTTGTTCGCCACCAATTGGTAAATGATTTGCCATTAGGACGTAATGTAGACGAAGTACTTAGACTTATTGATGCACTTCAGTTTACTGAAAAATATGGCGAAGTTTGTCCAGCAAACTGGAAAAAAGGTGATAAATCACTTAAACCAACCCAAGAAGGAATTTCAAGCTATTTGTCTGAAAAATAAGAACTGACTCTTAAAATAGTAAAATCGCCATAACGGAATAGTTGTGGCGATTTTTTTTGGATACTATGACGATTATGGTACAGTGTTAAAAAAAAAGACCGAATCAACGGTCTTTTTTTTTTTTGAAAATTATTTGTGAATTCCTAGATCCAACGTACAAAACAGAAGTCCTGACGGTGAGGTAGATCCTCATTTTTAGGGAACATACGGAAACCATATTTGAATGTGCCTGCCATGTTCAATCGTTTTTCAATATTGAAGAATAATTTTGTTCCCTCGGTTTTTACTACCTTAAGTTCTTCAACATTGTACAAAATATCAACATTGTTTTTGCCTAATTTTGTGGCTACTAATTCAATGCCAATTCCTTTGTCGTCGATTGATTTTGTGTCAATCACAATGTTGATGTCATAAGCTTCGCCAACCTGAGGGTTGTGAATCATTTTATCAGGTACTTGTACCGATACTATTTCAATACTGTCCCAACCTTTAGCCACTTTTTCTTTCCAGCTTGCAATTTCTTTAGCTTTTGCAAAGTCATTTGCTTTTAAGGCTGCTGAACGTGAAGATAGTTTAGAATAGAATCTTGCAATATAGTCATCAATCATACGTTTTGTTGTAAAACGAGGAGTGATTTGAGCAATCGAGTTTTTGATTACCTGTATCCATTCAGGTGAATAACCTTTGGTGTTTTTTGCATAATACAGCGGAACGATTTCGTTTTCAAGCATGCTGTAAATAGTTGCAGCATCCAACTGATCTTGATGCAAATCATTTTCATACGTGCGTTTTTCGGTCAAAGCCCATCCGGCACCTTTTACGTAGCCTTCTAACCACCAACCATCAAGTACCGAGAAATTCAATACACCGTTCATTTGTGCTTTTTCGCCTGATGTTCCTGATGCCTCTAATGGACGTGTTGGTGTGTTTAACCAAATATCGACACCTGAAATCAAACGCTTAGCCAAACGCATATCGTAGTTTTCAAGGAAAATTACTTTTCCAAGGAATTGAGGCATGCGTGAAATTTCGATAATACGTTTAATCAAACCTTGTCCACCGCCATCGGCAGGGTGAGCCTTACCTGTAAATAAGAACTGAACCGGACGAAGCGGATCGTTTACTATTTTTTCCAGACGCTCTAAGTCGGTGAATAACAGGTGTGCACGTTTATAAGTTGCAAATCTACGTCCAAAACCGATAATCAATGCGTTAGGATTAATTGCTTCCAAAACAGAAACAATACGTGATGGATCACCTTGGTTTTTCAACCAGTTTTCGCGGAATTGTCCTTTGATGTAATCTACCAACTTATTTTTCAAGCCCATGCGTGTATCCCAAATTTCCTGATCAGGAATTTTATACACACCTTCCCATATTTTTAAATTTGATTGATCGGCATAAAATGCTTTTGTGAAGTATTTTTCATATACAGCTTTCCAGTCGGAGGAAGTCCATGTTGGTAAGTGTACTCCGTTAGTTACATAGCTAACGTGTAGTTCTTCAGGGAAATATCCTTTCCATATTGGTTGGAACATCTCTTGAGATACTTTTCCGTGTAACCAGCTTACACCGTTTACTTCCTGGCAAGTATTACAAGCAAAAGTACTCATGCTGAATTTTTCAGAATGATCACCCGGGTGTTCACGGCCCATATCAATAAATTCATCCCATGAAAGTTGCAATTTGCCTGCAAACTCGCTCATGTATTTGCTGAACAAACCTTCTTCGAAGCTATCGTGACCAGCAGGAACCGGTGTGTGAACTGTATACAATGAACTTGCGCGAACAACTTCTAATGCTTCGTTGAACGATAGTTTTTTATCGGCAATCAGGTCAGCCAATCGTTGTGCATTGATAAGTGCGGCATGTCCTTCGTTACAGTGATAAACCTGTTTTTCTATACCCAGTTTTTTCAACGCTAAAATACCACCCACACCGAGTAAAAACTCTTGTTTCATGCGGTTTTCCCAATCGCCACCATAAAGTTGGTGAGTAATTGGTCGGTCGTATTCGCTGTTCATGTCGTTGTCAGTGTCTAACAGATAAAGCGAGATGCGTCCTACAGCTACTTTCCACAAGTAAGCGTACACAATACGATCCGGATAAGGAACTTCAACTAAAATCGGTTCGTCATTGGCATCTTTTACTTGTTGAATTGGAAGGTTGTTGAAGTTTTGAGCTTCGTAAACTGCTACTTGCTGTCCATCAACTGATAATGACTGTGTGAAATAACCATAGCGATATAAAAATCCAACTGCTGTTAAGTCTACGTTGCAATCGCTGGCTTCTTTTAAATAGTCACCGGCTAAAACACCTAAACCACCCGAATAGATTTTCAATACCTCAGTCAGACCGTACTCCATGCTGAAATAGGCAACAGACGGCTTTTCAGTATTTTTTGGTGCATTTAGATACGCTTGAAAATCTTCGTATACAGCATCCACTTTTTTGATAAATTCAACATCATTGCCCATGGCAACAAGTTTCTCGTAACTTAAAATGTTGAGCAATAGCACTGGGTTCGATTGAGCCTCAATCCAAGCAGCTTTATCAATTTGTCTAAACAAATTTTTTGCATTTGTGTCCCATACCCACCAGATGTTTTGGGCAATTTCTTCTAATTTACTTAAGTTAGCTGGTAAAAAGGTTTTTACGCTAATCTCTTTTAAGTTTGACTCGTTTACGTTATTGACTTTAATTTTCATGCTTTTTTCTTTTATAAAACCTACTATAACTAATAGAAAATGAATTATTTATATTTTTAAAAACCGAATTATTGTACAAAAATAGGGAAAAACGGATAGATTATATTGCATTTCGTTCAAAAACCTTTTATATAGATTTCAAACGTTTGCAATTAATCTTTTGAGCTAAAACTAATTGTTTCTTTTGTTCTTATTTGTAAGTGCAATGTTATAAGCCGTGTCGTAGTATTGGATAAAATGCTTCCAAAGTGCTTTCTCGGCAAAAACCGATGCTTTTTTTCGGATTTTTTTTACTTCAGTTTCATTGCAGGCTGCAAATCGAGCAATCATTTCCGCAATTTTAGTTGCTACTACATACCCATTGTAATCCGACCGGTGAATGACGCCTACACCATTCTCAATTTCTTGTGTTTCGTGCGATATCCACTGACCAAAACCCGATAAGTCTGTCGTAATCGTTGGAACAGCAAAAGCTACACTTTCAAGAGGGGTGTAACCCCATGGTTCGTAATACGATGGAAATACTGTTAAGTCCATTCCTATTACTAAGTCGTAATATGGTTTGTTGAAAATGCCATCGGCGCCATTTAAATATGACGGGACGAAAATGATTTTTACTTTTTGTGTTTGTTGGTTGGTAAAGTGGAACCAATGAATGGTCGACATGACCGAATCAGTATAATAGTCGTGTAGATCGTGAGTCGTAAATCTGTTCGAAGAGTTAAACTTCATTTCAGGGTTTTGTAGACTTGTTGCTAAATCCAATCTGGCACCTTTAATATACGCCGGTACCATAATGAAAACTACGATTTCTTTTTCCAAACTTGGATTTTCGGACAATAATTTCAAAGATTCGATAAAGGTATCGATTCCTTTGTTTTTAAATTCGTAGCGACCTGCAGTACTTACTAATAAGGCATCTTCGGTTAGTTCGTAACCAAGTAGCGTTTCTGCTACATTTCGTAAGGTTGCGCGTGCCTCTTTTCTTGCAGTGGTGAATTTGCGTCCTTGGGGTACAAAGTCATCTTCAAAACCGTTTGGGGTAATAATGTCTGGCTTCTTTTCCAATAATTGTTCACATTCAATCCCCGTAATTTCGCTTACCGTAGTGAAGCAGTCAACTATATGAGCAGCAATTTTTTCGGTGGAGTGTTTCGAAACCATATTCAGCTCGTAAGCCATTTGGTCACCGTTATATTCATTTATATAATCGTACAGTGGTTTATGATTTCCAGCTATTGAACGACCAATAGAAGTGGCGTGTGTGGTAAATAAAGTAGCTATTTCGGGCAAATGTTTTTTGATATAAAAAGCACCGAAGGTGGTCATCCACTCATTAAAATGTGCAACTACTTGTTGTTCTTTTTTTAAATTGAAAAAACGGTAGAAACTCTCGATAATTATTCCTGTTGAGTAACCGAACATCGATGATTCATCATAGTCGCCATAAGCAGGCATTGAATTTACGCCTACTTGCTCCCAAATTTCACCATAGATTTCATCTTTTTTCTCCATTAATGGTAGGAAATCTACGAGAACAGCAATTGGGCGTCCCGGGATTGTCCAACGTCCAACACGAATTTTCAGGTGGTACTCTTTTTCGGTAAAAGTCTTCCAATCCGTATACATGTCAACCGATTCTTCGAAATATGGATTGAGTTTATCGCCCCATACATCCGGACCGATAAAAATAAGCTTATCGGGGTTGGTTTCTTGTAATGTAGCAGCACGTGTTGATAGCACTGTATATATTCCGCCCACCATATTACAGACTTCCCAACTTGTTTCAAAGATATATTCGGGTTTCAGAATTTCTGCCATGAATTTCAAATTTAAAATGATTGCAAAGATACTACAATTTCGGGGTCTTTTGTGTTAATTTGATGCAAGTTATCAACAAAATAATATTATTAACCGAAAACTAATCCATTTATATGTTGTATAACATAAAAATGGGTTTTTAGTTGGAAGGTTAGCTGAAAAAAAATTATTCATGTTTCTATTTTCCGGTTATTTTCTATTTCAAGAATTAAGCCAAAGTTTTATTTATATTAGCGTGTGTTGTTACGTTTCGTGATGAGTTGAACGAAATTTTGTGAAAAGTTTTATGGTATACTTCGCAAGTTTAAAATTTATTTTAGAGTAAAATATATTATTAAAAATTTAATTGTCGAGTGTTATATTTAGTTCAATATAATTCGTATATTTAGTGCACAGTACGTTGTTAATAGTTGAATGTTCATTATTAAATAGTTATACATTATGGGAACGAAGAAAAATTTTGTTTTAGACACCAATGTTATATTGCATGACTATAAATGTCTTCATAATTTTGAGGAAAACGACATTTATATCCCGATTGTGGTATTAGAGGAGCTTGATCATTTCAAAAAAGGGAACGAGCAGATTAATTTCAATGCGCGTGAGTTTGCGCGTGAGTTAGATTTGATTGCAGATGATAAGTTATTTAAGAAAGGTGCCGACCTTGGTGATGGAAAAGGGAAATTGTTTATTTTGACTGGTGGTGAATATCCTGATGTGATTTCTAAGTCATTTTTAGAAAAAACATCCGATCATCGTATTTTGGCTGCAACTTATACCTTGCGGGAATCTAAGCCCAAGCAGAAGTGCATTTTGGTTAGCAAGGATATTAATTTGCGTATGAAGGCGCTTTCGTTAGGTTTGGATTCTGAGGATTATATCAATGATAAAGTGACTGATTTCAATGTTTTCGAGCGAAATCATGAGATTTACGAAAATGTGCCTCCTGAACTTATTGACAGATTGTATTCTAATGGTGGAACAATTCCGCTGGAGGATTTGGAATTTGCATCAGATATAGAACCACAAGATTGTTTTGTGCTGAAGAGTGTTCGTTCGAGTGTGTTGGCCAGATATAACCCACATACAGGGATGGTAAAGCGGGTTGAGAAAGAGCGTTGTTTTGGTATAGAACCCCGTAATGCCGAACAAACATTTGCTATGAACGTGTTACTTGATGATGATGTTAAATTAGTAGCATTGACAGGTAAGTCGGGAACTGGAAAGACCTTACTCGCATTGGCAGCCGCTCTTCATAAAAATGAAACTTATAAACAAATTTTACTGGCACGCCCCATTGTTGCATTGGGGAATAAGGATCTTGGGTTTTTACCGGGTGACGAAAAACAAAAGGTGGCGCCTTATATGCAGCCTTTGTTCGATAATTTAAATGTGATAAAGCATAATTTTTCGTATCAGGGCAAAGAAATTAAGCTCATTGAAGATATGCAACATAATGAACAGTTGGTGATTGAGGCATTGGCTTATATCAGAGGGAGAAGTTTGAGCGAAACATTCTTTATTATTGACGAAGCGCAAAATCTTACGCCGCATGAAGTAAAGACCATTATTACCCGTGCAGGTGAAGGAACAAAAATAGTATTTACAGGTGATATTCAGCAAATTGATTCGCCTTATCTTGATATGCTGTCAAATGGTTTGGTATATATGATTGACCGGATGCGTGGGCAGAGTATTTTTGCTCATGTCAATTTGGTTAAAGGCGAGCGGAGTTATTTGTCGGAACTGGCAAGTGATTTGTTGTAATTCAGCGGCAAGCGTTAAGCAGAAAGAAAAAAAATCCCTTGCAACGGTTGTTGCAAGGGATTTTTAAATTTTATAATAGGTCAGCTTATTTTACTGAATCCATGTGTGCGATCAAGTCTAACACTTTGTTAGAATAACCCCACTCATTGTCATACCAGCTAACTAATTTTACGAAGTTACCGTTCAATGCGATACCAGCACCTGCATCAAATACAGAAGTACGAGTTTCGTGGATAAAGTCAGAAGAAACAACTGAATCTTCAGTATATCCTAGGATACCTTTCATAGTAGTTTCAGAAGCTAATTTCATAGCAGCTTTGATTTCATCGTAAGATGCAGCTTTTTCCAAACGTACAGTTAAGTCAACTACAGAAACGTCAGCAGTTGGAACGCGGAAAGCCATACCAGTTAATTTGCCATTCAATTCAGGAATTACTTTTCCTACAGCTTTAGCAGCACCAGTAGAAGAAGGGATAATGTTTCCTAAGATAGAACGACCACCACGCCAGTCTTTTGCAGAAGGAGCATCAACTGTTTTTTGAGTGTTAGTAGCAGCGTGAACTGTAGTCATCAAACCTTCAAGAATTCCGAAGTTGTCATTGATAACTTTAGCCATAGGAGCCAAACAGTTAGTTGTACATGAAGCATTAGAAACTACGTCCATGTTAGCTTTGTATTCGTTTAAGTTTACACCGCAAACAAACATAGGAGCATCGTTAGATGGAGCAGAGATAACTACCTTTTTTGCACCACCTTTCAAGTGAAGACCTGCTTTGTCGATAGTAGTGAAAACACCAGTTGATTCAACAACATAGTCAGCGCCTACAGCACCCCAACCAATGTTAGCTGGTTCTTTTTCAGCAAAAAATGCAATTTCTTTACCATTGATAACTAATTTACCATCTTTGTGTTCTGCAGTTCCTTGGAATCTTCCGTGAACTGTGTCATACTGCAACATGTAAACCATGTAGTCAATATCCATAAATGGATCATTTACAGCAACGATTTGAACATCGTTTCTTTCTTGAGCTGCACGGAAAACTAAGCGTCCGATACGGCCAAAACCATTGATACCTACTTTAATCATTTTATTTATTGTTTAAAATTGAGTTTTTTCTGTTTTCGCCACAAAAGTACAAAATTCTGTCTGATTGACAAAATTAAGCTGTGATTAAATACATTTATTTTTCAATTGCTAGGTAGAGATTGCAAATCGTTATTTCCTGTCAGGAGTGTTCAGTTTTAGAATAGATTTCTTTTGTGTAGTATTTGACTAAAAATCAGTGTTATAAATGAAATGTATTACCGTAGAATTTGACAAGATAAAAACGGCAATTCATTTCAACTATCGAAATGAATTGCTGTTTTTATATGAGAATGAAGGCTATTCCTTTTTACAGGTTCTGATGCCTAACAGAGTGTAAAGTGGGCAAAAGCTAATCAGACTTGTAACTGTCAATACAAGTGCAACTACCAATGCGATAATTCCTATCGTGCCGGTTATCACCCCGGAATAAAAAAGAATAATTAGTACGATTGCCGCTGCAAGACGGATTAATTTGTCGAAAGATCCCATGTTTTTCTTCATACGAATAAATTTAAAGTGTTTTTTAGTTTTTTCTATAAACAAAATTTTAAATGCTTATGTTCAATTTATTTTTTAGCGTTGTAGATTTGTGACTACATGCGGTCTGCCAATTATAGTTGTGGCGAATTGGATTGTTTTCCTACATGAAGAGATTAAATTAAGTGTTTTATTCTTTGAACTTAATTTATTCTTCATTATCTTTGTGGTTCTAAAATAAAATAAAAGAACAAGCAGAATGGAAATCTCAGGAAAAATTATTGCCGTGTTGCCGATTGCAACAGGTCAAGGAAAAAATGGAACATGGCGTTCACAAGATTATGTACTGGAAACAGCCGATCAATATCCGAAAAAGGTGTGTTTTAATCTTTTCGGCGATAAAATTGATCAGTTTCCTATCGCTATAGATGAAACAGTAAATGTGAGTTTTGATGTTGAAAGTCGCGAGTACAATGGTCGTTGGTACACAACTATCCGTGCATGGAAAATTGATAAAAACGGTTCTGGAAATGCACCTGTTGCAGTTGGTGCAGCTTCTGCAGCACCTTTCGAAGTGGCTCCGGCGGCATCTGAAGGTAGCGATTTACCTTTCTAA
>Ga0302288_1002318_pt1 | contig 11314 bp, 10 predicted proteins | sample III_Fen_N1_1_FD_194549 | JGI IMG/M metagenome (GOLD analysis project Ga0302288, IMG submission 194549) | Peat permafrost microbial communities from Stordalen Mire near Abisko, Sweden - III_Fen_N1_1 | ecosystem: Environmental > Terrestrial > Soil > Wetlands > Permafrost | place: Sweden: Abisko...
AGCTTACGGAAGGTTCAGTTGTCAAGGAATACCTGACAACTGCTGTCGATGGAAAGAACTCTTCCCAAACTCATGGCAGAAGACCTACTTTCCACTGATCAAACAAACCGTTTTACTGATTTTGCTTGTTAGGAGCTTAATCAGCAATTATATTCGTAACTTGAAAACACGTCTATTTCTTATATGAGGTACCGGACTCTGAAAAATGGAATTGTTAGTTCATTGAATAAGTAATTATTTAAAAATTAAGTTATGAAAGCAAAAAGTTTGTATTTGGCAGTGTTGCTGGTTGGACTTCTGCAGTGGAACTGCAGTAACAAAGATGGTTTGAACACCTCTTCGAATACGGTTTCATTAAAAACCTCCCTCAACAGTGGTGTCCAGGAATTGACAACCGCTATGAACGCGATCACAAGCTCTGCTGGTTATCAGGTTTTGGCAGGACCAACCGATTTAACTACAAAAAGTGCAGTGGTTTCCCCTTTAGACACGGTTACACACAGTCTTCTTTTATCTGATATCGCCGGAGTTTATGACTATAAGGCGAATACGATATCTCAAGGGCACAATTCGATTTTGCGTTTCTTTTCCAAAACGGCAGAAAATTCGCAGATGATTGTCCGGTTACCGGAGGAAAAAGTGAAAGCATCGAAAACGTTGTTGCATTACACGCCGAGCGACACTTTGTTGACCAATAATTATGTGGTTACCTTATCCGAGTATCAGTACGACTTTAATTGGTTTGTCAGCTATAATTACAAAATGGCATCTTCAATTAAAATTAAGGATGTTGATGCAGGAGTCCTGAAAATTCAGTCATCGAGCAGTAAGGCAAATGGTTACAACTTTGCCTCTGAATTTGTGTTTCCCAATGGTTATATCACAAAATGCAAATACACTTCGGGTGATACTGCTGTTTCTGTCTATTCCATTACCAATGGTACTAAAACCCTTTACGAAGAAAAATATACAGCGATTAAAAGTAGTACAGACTCGAGACATAGAGAAACGGCATTTTCTCTTACTATCGGTAACGTCTTGATTACAAGAAATTTGGTTAAAGGCCAATCGAGTCTCGATAGCGCAAAAGTATATGTAGACGGAGTTTTGCAATTGAAATCTAAGGTTGAGCTTGTTGATAATTCGACAGATACAACCGATAAGTGTGTCACCAATAAGAAGCGTGAATTGAAAATTACCTTCGATGACGGTACAACTTCGACGTTCACCGAACTTGCAGGAAACGTTGTTACCGATATTAGTTCATTGTTCGCCTCAATGCGTCAGGTTTATTTTGCAACAAGCATTATTGACTGGATTGCATGGGACGTTTACATAAATAAATAAAATTAGAGACAGAGGAAGATAATATGTCCCTCTGTCTCTAATTTTAACTCATTTGACTACTTTTATCCCCGGTAACATTTAAACCTTCTCATGAAGTACATTGGAAGTAAGACTATTAATATTAGGATTATAGAGCTGATTGTATTTGTTGTGATCTGGACAGCAATATTTTCTGTCCCTTTTTTCAATCAGAGACTCAACAATGTAGTGAATTGGGTAAAAGTGAGTGAGGAATGGATCAAGATGTTTTCATATTTAATCATCTTCGTCATAAATACCTTTGTCTTAGTTCCTAAATTTCTATTCCAAAAAAAATACAGTGTCTATATTGGCTTAACCTTATTTACTATTTTTATAATGATTGGGTTAAGTATTTCGATGGGATTGTTGCTGACTCCTGCTCAACCTATGGCAATGCCCCCTATGGATTTAGGCCCGGGGATGCCTCCCATGGAATTAGGGAATGGAATGCCTGCTCCATTAGGTTATCGGCCAATCATTCAACCGGAACAAAAATCATCTTTCATGATTTTGACAGACGAACTGATTATATCATTGCTCGTTGTGGGAGCCGGAACTTCATTTAAAATGGTATCTCAATGGCTCAACGAAGAAAACAGACGTAAGGATGCTGAGAAAGAGCAACTTAAAACTGAACTGGCTTTTTTAAGGCATCAGGTAAGCCCGCATTTTTTTATGAATACGCTTAATAATATTCATGCACTGATTGATATCAATACCGAAGATGCGAAAAATACGATCATTGAATTGTCGACAATGATGCGATACTTACTCTATGATACAGCACAAGGACAAACCACATTGAAAAAAGAGATCAATTTTATTGAGAGTTACATAGCCCTGATGCAACTGCGATTTCCAAAGAAAGTAACTGTCAAATTGGAAGTTCCTAAAAACATACACGATATTCAGATACCACCGATGCTTTTCCTTTCCTTTCTCGAAAATGCATTTAAACATGGTGTGAGCTATCAAGCCGAATCGTTTGTTTCATTAAAATTAGAACAAACCGATAACCGATTGAGTTGTACGATCAAAAACAGCAAACACAATAACAAGGAAAATCTTGATAAAAGTTATTCCGGTATTGGTTTAACCAACATTAAACAGAGTTTGAAACTGCTTTTCGGAAATGATTACCTTCTGAATATTCATGAGAGCGCCAAAGAATTTGACGTGCAATTAACCATTCCTATCTATGAAAATAAAGTGCTTGTCCATTGATGATGAACCTCTTGCTTTGCAACAAATTGGTGCATACATTGAACGAACTCCGTTTTTGGAACCGGTTGCGCTCTGCCAGAATGCTTTCGAAGCATTGAAATATCTTGCAGATAATGAAGTAGATCTTCTGTTTGTAGATATCAACATGCCCGATTTAAACGGATTGGATTTCGTGAAGTCGCTGACAAAAAAGCCCCAGGTTATTTTTACGACTGCCTACAGCGAATATGCGATGGAAGGTTTTCAGGTTGATGCGATCGATTATATCCTTAAACCAATTAGTTATGCTGTTTTTCTGAAAGCGGCAAACAAAGCAAAAACATGGTTCGAAATGAACCATAAAATTGTTGAAACCATCCAGACCACAGCGGATTGCATCTTCGTTAAATCGGAATACAAACTGATACGTATCAACTTGTCGGAAATTAAATACATCGAAAGCTCGAATGAATACATTCAGATTCATCTTATTAACGACGAACCAATTACTACACTTATCCGGCTAAAGGTTATTGAAGAACAGCTTCCGAAGGATCAATTTATGCGCGTTCACCGCTCATTTATTGTCAATCTCGACAAAGTGAAGGTGATTGAGCGAAACAGAATTATCTTCGATCGCAATATCTATATTCCTGTCGGAGATCAATATAAAGACAGTTTTCAGGCATTTATTGATAAAACCTTCCTGATTTAAAATTTCATTGAATATTTTCACCTTTCTACTTATCTGTTAGGGCATTTGGTTGATTTCATTAGTATTTGGCAGGGGCTCAATTTATCTTCATACAAAATTCATGAAGATTAAACAGTAAGTATCACAAAACTAAAATAATTGGAAAAATTGCGATAATGAGACTTAAAAAGAACATAGCCACCAGTGAGGAAGGATTTATTTTTAACCCAGGCACCGGAGATTCATTTTCAACAAACGAAATCGGAACCGATATTATTTCATTGCTGAAGGAGGAGAAACCGCTTGAAATGATTATCGAGACAATCTGCGCAAAATATGATGCTGATCAAAACCAATTCGAAAAGGATCTTGATGATTATTTGTCTCAGATGAAGGAATATACAATTTTAGAATAACATGATGGAGAATCAATTAACAAATTCGGGCCCATCAGGTAACAAGAAAATTGTAATTGCCGTCACAGCATTGAATGCGATTGATAGTCCAGGTCCAGGCGTTGCTGTAATACGCGCCATTCGCGAATGCCCCGATTTTGAGGTGCGAATCATTGGCCTTTCCTACGAGTCGCTTGAACCTGGCTTGTATATGCATGATATTGTGGATAAGACCTACCAGATTCCGTACCCGTCATCCGGTACCGATACATTGATGGGGAGATTGCTGCATATCCACGAAATCGAGCATATTGATATAATCATCCCAAATTTCGATGCCGAACTTTTCAATTTTATTAAATTGAGAGACAAACTGGAAGAAATAGGAATACATACTTTTTTGCCTGAATTGGCTCAATTTGAGGCACGTGACAAAATAAAGCTCTATGAATTTGGCAAAAAACATGGACTGGTAATTCCGAAGGACAAAATAATACATCAGGTTAAAGATCTTGCTGATGCTGCCGAACAACTTGGATATCCAATTGTTGTGAAGGGAAAGTTTTATGATGCCATTGTTTCTAATACATTTGAACAAGCGCAGAAAGCTTTTTACAAAATTCAGGCAAAGTGGGGGTTACCTATTATCGTTCAGGAGTTTATTAATGGTACAGAAATAAATGTTGCCGCTTTAGGCGATGGTGAAGGCAATGCAATCAGCGTGATACCGATGCGAAAACTCTATATTACTGATAAAGGTAAAGCCTGGGCTGGGATAACGCTCGATGATGCATCGTTTATCGAACTTGCCCGTAAATTTGTCAAAGTCACAAAATGGCGGGGCGGATGTGAACTCGAAATTATGCAAACAGTTGATGGAGAATCGTATATATTGGAAGTGAATCCTCGTTTTCCGGCGTGGATTTACTTAACAGCAGCGGCGGGACAAAATCAGCCAGCCTCATTGGTCAAAATGGCGCTTGGCGAAAAGGTTGAACCGTTTACAGATTATGAAGTTGGAAAAATATTTATCCGTTATGCCTGGGATTTGATTACCGACATACGCGAATTTCAAAAGATTTCGGGAACTGGTGAACTTTAAATAAATGTTAAGCGATGAGTTATAAATCTGAAGATACAGGTTTGAAGGTTGCTTTTTTTAGCACCAATGGCCAGTGGGTTGAAATACCTAAGTTGATATTGATATTTGTGATGTGCATTTATATTGATTTCAGGAACAAATTTGATACGAATAATGAACTTCTTTTCTGAAATGACACCCGAATTAAGTCTTCGGTTATCTGACTTCCGACATTGTTTATCCAACTTTTTTATCAGGACCAAACTTAAAACTAAACAGTTATGGGAAAAATAAGATATGAAAGGCCGATTATTCAAAAAATGAATACCGGATTTATGAATAAATTTGGCACCCGGACCGAATCTGAACCTGTCACTCATATCGAAAGTGTTTCAGTGAAAAGTCTTATCAATCAATACGATTCGCCTTTATTTGTGATTTCTGAAAAACAGATCAGGCGTAACTGCCAAAATGCGATGCGAATATTTAAGACCCGTTATCCTAAAGTTCAGTTTGCATGGCCTTACAAAACCAATTATATGAATGCCGTTTGCCAGATATTTCACCAGGAAGGAGCCTGGGCAGAGGTTGTATCCGGATTTGAATACGAAAAGGCCTTGGGAAATGGCGTTCCCGGGAGTAAAATAATTTTTAACGGTCCCTACAAAACCGAAGAGCAACTCATTGAAGCTGCACGCAGAAATTCATTGATACACATCGATCATTACGATGAACTCTATGCGTTAATTAAGTTGAGTGAAGAGCACAACCTGAAACCCAGGGTGGCCATTCGTGTAAATATGGATACCGGAATTTACCCCAAATGGGATCGTTTTGGATTTAATTTTGAAAACGGTCAGGCGTGGAATGCCATTACACGAATCATTAACTCTGAAAATCTGGAATTGGTTGGATTGCATTGTCATATCGGGACATTTATGCTTTCACCTTCAGCATATGCTACAGCTGCCAGTAAACTGTGCGAATTAGCCTGGAGTATCAAAGAAAAATTTAACAAAATTCTTCAATACCTTGATCTCGGTGGTGGATTTCCGTCAATGAATACGTTGAAAGGTGCTTATTTGCCTGGATCGGATACCGTTCCTTCCATCGATCAGTTTGCAGATGCGATTACCGATGTTATTCTGGGATATGGCTTTAAACAAGACGAACTGCCATTGTTAATTCTTGAATCGGGTCGGGCACTGATTGATGATGCCGGATATTTGCTGGGAACCGTGATTGCCACAAAGCGACTTTCTGATGGACGAAGAGCCACGATCCTCGATTTTGGCGTAAATATTTTATTCACTTCGTTTTGGTACGACCACAAGGTAAGTCCGGTTGAAACGTTTGGTAAACAAACCGAAGAAATGGTACTCTATGGCCCGCTTTGCATGAACATCGATGTCGTGCGCGAAAGTATCACGATGCCTTTGCTCGAAAAAGGAAATCATTTGGTTGTTCATAAAGTAGGCGCTTACAATATGACTCAGTGGATGCAATTTATAACGTTGCGGCCAAATATTGTATTGATTGATAACGAGAATAATACACATGTGATTAGGAAAGCTGAAACGCTTGAATACCTTGAACTGAATGAACAGATTCCGGATCATTTAAAGCATAATACATTAAAATAGATGTCGTTAGAGTGATTTGAGATTTTAAATTCAATGTAAAGTTCATACGTTTATTTTTCATTCTTTAATTATTAGACGCACGCAGTGTTGCTCTACAAATCATTGATAATATGCCCTTTCACCGAACTATTAACTTATTCCGCAACATTGTTCTGCCGGCTACGCTGAATAGCTATTCCATTATTTTCTTTTTCAATAACAAGCTATTAGCTTTGGTTATTCTGCTTGTCTCCTTTTTTAATTTCTTCGCAGGGCTGAGTGGTTTAGTGGCTGTTTTGGTAGCCGTTCTGATTGCCAACTCGATGGGCTTTGATAAGATTCAACTGAAAAATGGAGTTTATAGTTTTAACGCACTATTGACAGGCATTGGGATGGGAACCTTCTTTGATCCGGGCCTGGTCTTTTTTACTTTATTACTGCTTGCTGCTTTGTTGACGCTGATCCTTTCTGTTACCTTGGGAGGATGGCTTTATAAATATGGATTGCCATTTCTCAGCATCCCGTTTGTTATCACATTCTGGTTTATCTTATTACCCTCATCTCAATTCGAAAATCTTGGATTAACGCAGCGCAACGTATTTTGGATGAGCGAAGTGTATGCGATTGGAGGTAATCCGATGCTCAATTTTTTTCAGACAATGGATACACTTCCCATTTATAAAATGGTTGATATCTATCTCAGGTCAATGAGTTCGATCTTCTTTCAGGACAATCTGATTGCAGGTTTGCTGATTGCTTTAGCTTTGCTCATCTGTTCCAGAATCGCATTTTCGCTGTCAGTCATCGGGTTTGTTTCAGCCTACTTCTTTGCAAAATTCACCGGGTCGGCAGCAGCAAGTATCACCTATTACAATATTGGGGCGAACTATATAATGGTTGCCATTGCCATTGGAGGATACTTTATTATTCCATCGAAGCATTCCTATTTGTGGACGGTGCTTTTAGTCCCGCTCACATCATTGGTACTGCTATTTATGAGTAAGTTGTCAGGACTCATTCATTTGCCGGTTTTCTCTCTTCCTTTCTCGTTCGTGGTGATTCTTTTCGTATATTTTCTTATGCTGAGAATAAACCCGTCAAGATTGATATTGACACCGATTCAATATTATTCGCCTGAAATTAATTTGTATACTTACAATAACAACAAAAACAGGCTCGCGAATTTTATTTATTTTCCGCTTTATTTACCGTTCTGGGGCGAATGGACAGTTTCGCAAGGACACAATGGAACACACACGCACAAAGGTGATTGGGGACAGGCGTTCGACTTTATGCTGCTTGACGACAAATCGAAAACATATACATCTAAAGGTTTATTTTGCGAAAATTATTATTGTTACAATAAACCCGTTCTGGCGCCTGCGGATGGTATTGTTGAAGAAGTAATTGACACCGTTGATGATAATGAAATTGGCAGAGTTGACACCATCAACAACTGGGGAAATACAATTGTTATCCGCCATTTACCAGGACTTTACACACAGTTGTCTCATTTAAAGAAAGGTTCGTTCAAAGTTGCCAAAGGTGATTCTGTAAAGCATGGCGATTTATTGGCTCATTGTGGTAATTCTGGTCGGTCGCCTGTGCCGCACCTGCATTTTCAAGTGCAAATTACGCCGACGTTAGGTTCAAGGACAATCGATTATCCTTTTGCCTATTATTACGAAAAAGAAGAAACTAAACAGCTGTTGAATCAATTTAATAGACCACACGAAGGTGCATTGGTTTCCGGTGTGAGCACCAATTCATTGCTTAAAACAGCCTTCGACATAATGCCAAATAATGTCTTAAAATACAGTTTTCTGAGTGAAAAGGGTATAGAAAAGGAAGAACAATGGGAATCGTTTACCGATGCTTTCAACTACAAGTACTTGTACTGCAAGGAAACAGAATCGGCTGCTTATTATGCAAACGATGGCCTGATGTTTTATTTTACAGCTTTTTACGGCGATAAGTCATCGTTGCTATATTTTTTTTACCTTTCAGCTTATAAAGTGTTTTTGGGTGATCCTGTGAATACTGAAATGAATGATGCGATGCCTCTTAACGTCATTCAGAATAAGAAAATAGGCATCTGGTTGCACGATTTTGTTGCTCCATTCTTTTCCTATATTCGCGTTTGGCATTCTATGAAACCTGATGTTGCGAATAGCCATTTTGATTCTAAAACGTTCATTTTAAATTCGAAAATTTATTATTCAGTTTTTGGCAGGATAAGAAAAGAAAGTGAAAGCAAGATTATTTTGAGTGGTAATTGTATTAAGGAGTTCACATATGAATCAAACAAGAGTAAAATTAGGGCTAAATGTATAAATTCTTAATTGTAGCATTGGTTTTTGTTTCAGTGGCAGCAAAGGCGCAACAGCCCATTACCTTTTTAACCACTGATAGCCTTACCTATCAATACTATATTGCAGGTGATTGGGATAAGCTTATTGAAGCAGGGAATCAGGCAATTGGGCAAAAAATCGATTACAAACGACTGCGTCAGCGAATGGGGTATGCCTATTTTGTCAAAGCTGATTTTTATGCGGCTCAAATGCATTACGAAAAAGCACTGACTTTTGACGCATATGATGCCGATACGCGTGCTTACCTTTACTACTGCGGATTAAATACCGGCAACGAAGCCTTTGCCCGTTTTCATGCAGAAAAGCTCCCAAAGGAGCTTCAGCAAAAGCTGAAGGAAAATGCATTCAAGCCGATTGATGCGATCGATCTGGAATTCAATTATAAAGCTAATGATGCATTATCCCGTTCTGATCCGACGTATCTTCGGGTGGGGATCAATACCCAACTTGGTTACCGGTTAACTTTGTATCAGTCGGTTTCGAATTATCGACAAACAATTGACTCTTCCCTGACGAAACAACCTGAGTATTTCGCCTTATTGAAATGGTCGTTGACTTCTCATCTTTCGCTCGATGTGGCTTACCATTATTTGAATGTAAGTGTTGACGGTAATAAATATCCTGGCAATATGGTATTTGCTGCACTCACCACAAATATAAACAGGTATTATTTTGGTATTAGTGGATCATTATTAAATGATAATTTTCAAACTGTTAAGCAATTTGGCCTCAAGGCAGGAGTTACTTTGCCTGGAAGATTAAATACCTACTTTAGCAGTTCACTAATCAGTATGATCGAAACAGGAAATAAGAGGGTGTTGTTTTCTCAGATAGCTGGTACCCGACTCTATAAAACGTTATGGGCAGAAGGGAATATTACACTTGGCAATTTAAAAAACTACAACGATCACAATGGCCTTTATGTCTACAACTCAATCGACCCCACCACATTCAGAACCGGATTGACATTATTTTGGTACCTTGGGAAAAATGTAACTTTATTGGGCAATTACACTTACGACAAAAAACAAATACAACTTACTAATTTCAATTACAATCAATATTCATTTTCAGTAGGAATCATATGGAAACTTTAAGGAAAAATACGATTACTGTTTTACTGGTTTTGATCAGCTTTAGCGCTTTCTCTCAATCGATGGAAACACTGCAAAGTGTATTTGCCAAAAGTTACGAAGCCGAAAATGCCAAAAACTATGCAAATGCAATTAGTCAGTTAAAGGCAGGGTATGATCCGGGCAACTATGTTATAAATATACGTTTAGGCTGGCTCAATTACCTTGCAAAGCAATATACCGAATCAATCGGATATTACGAAAAGGCCATTGCGCTTAAACCGTATGCCATCGAAGCCCGTTGGGGCTGCGTAAAACCGCTCAGTGCTCTCGAAGATTGGGAACGTGTGAAGAAACAGTATGTCGAAATTCTGACGATCGATCCTCAAAATACAGTGGCAAACTATTGGCTGGGGGTGATTATTTACAACCGTAAAGACTATATTGGCGCGGCTAAACTCTTCGAAAAAATTGTCAATCTTTTTCCGTTAGATTATGATTCAGTGATAATGCTTGCATGGTCAAAACTTTACAGCAGCAAACCTTCAGAAGCAAAGGTGCTGTTTCATCAGGCACTTATTATTCGGCCTAACGATAGTTCGGCACTAAGTGGGTTAAAACAGATTCCTTAATTGGCTTTTATTGTTCCAATCCGTTCTTCCCATTTCTATCTCCGCTGTCAGTAACCATTGCCCCAAGAATTTTTCCTGCCGATTTAACTTCGTAATTATCGGTATATTCAATGATATAAAGGGTTCGGTTCATGTAACCTCCTAATTCAGATGGTTTTTGAAAATTGTAGTCCGCCTGCAGGAGGTCAACTCCCGGTGAAAAATTCGTATCAGGGAAGTTCTTGCCCGACATTGCAAGTGAAGCCATGAAATGTAAAGCAATATCGTATCCCTGGAAACTGTACTGTGTTGGCTCGCTGTTATAGGCTGCACGGTATTTTTCAATAAATGAATTTACTTTGGGATTTCCGTAATCAATAAAATAGGGGGCTAAATAATGAAGACGTATGTTATGTAGGTGTTCAATATCAATACTTTGCATTTTGGTGTATTCCTGAAGCCCAATTACCGTAATTTTATTTGATTTTGAAATTGTGTTCAGTCGCGTCATTGCCACACTTACGTTTGCTTCATTTCCTTCCGTCAGAACGAAAATATTTTCAACATCAGTTTTGAGAAGTGTTTCCAGACCTGTGGTGCCTCCGTCCCATACATTGTATTGACGTAACTTTCCTGTTCCAAGTTTCTGGTGCAACCGGTCAATAATCAGTTTCTCATCTCCATAATTTGCACCATGATTAAGCACGACAATGTTTTGCCCGGCAAATTTGTCGGCAATATAGTCTGCTGTACCTGTCAGGCGAAGCTTTTTGCCCGGATTAATCTGATAATAACCTGGCGTAGTCGATACAAACCGGCTGTCGGAAGAGAGTGGCGAAATCATTGGAATTCGGTTTTTGGCACTCAGTTCAGCGACCGTCTTTTGATTTTCAGG